>OGJF01000006.1_pt1 | contig 132527 bp, 93 predicted proteins | sample 1572001 | NCBI WGS metagenome assembly OGJF01 (sample SAMEA2582113, study PRJEB24529) | metagenome | biome: Human gut stool | place: China | collected 2011
GGTAGCCGCCCCCTTACGAAGCGCCCCTTGGAGCAATCCGAGGGGCGCTTTCTTTGTAACCATACGCGAACCTCTCTACAACCGCTCTTCGGCGGTAGTTGCGTGTGCCACGGTGTCACAGGGTAGGCAAGCCAACCCCGTGCTAACATATTAAACCGCTCTTCGGCGGTTTTTGGCGATGCACTGCGCCGTTGACGCATGCCAATGGAGGATGGTTTTTTGCGATGCACCGCACGTTGGTGCATACCGATGGACGGTGGTTTTATCAATGGGGATGGTAATTCGATGACGAAGGCAACCGCCGAAGGACGGTTGTATAATCATAGCCCCAGGTTGGCTTGCCTACCTGGGGTCAGAGCCGAGAGAATTAATCTACCGCCGAAAAGCGGTTGTATAAATCACGGGGTATATTTTAGCAAGTAATTTTGCATCGGCGATTTCGGAAAAGACGTGGCGATGGTATTTCTGCAACCGCTCTTCGGCGGTAGTTGCGTGCGCCGCCGGTGTCACGGGGTAGGCGAGCCAACCCCGTGCTAACGTATGAAACCGCTCTTCGGCGGTTTTCCGCCACGCAACATCTTTCTACAACCGCACTTCGGCGATTTCCCTCTGTGGATGTACCGAGGAGTGAAGGTTAGCACGTCTATGCCTCATGCGTCATTTGCTCATCGAAGCGACAGAGAACAAGTCTTGTTATTTTTGTCTTTGAGCCAATGATTCGTAAAACTTTGCGATATTGCTTGCCATGAGGTTTGGCAGAAATCCAAGTGCTGCATCCGAGATAGCTTTCGGTATTCCCCATATAGCTTCCGCAATAGAACCTACTATAGCACCGATGGTATCACTGTCGCCACCGACGGCGATGGCATAGCGGATGGCTTCTTCAAAGCAGTTTGCCTTATTGATAATTCCGAACACAACAGGCATTGTGCCTTGACAAGTCTCGTCAAATTTGTTGCTTCCGGGAGCGGGATTCACCCATTGAGGGTAAAATTCCTTCATTGATTCAAGCATAGCGTCTTTGCCGTGTTTGCGGGCAATGAATATGGCCGATGCGGTGGCGACAGCCCCTTTGATTCCCTCTGGGTGGTTGTGTGTGGGGAGAGCCGTTTTTTCAGCTTCGCGCTGCACGTCGTCCAAATTGTCAAACCACCAAGCTACTGGAGACACGCGCATTGCAGAACCGTTTCCGAAGCTGTTGTAGGGCTTTGGATTGCTTGAGGCAAGCCAGCGTGCGAAGCTGCCGCCATACGCTCCCATGGGGTTCGGATAAGAAGAACACCAGAATCTAAGGCTTTCCTCATAACTGATGCCGCTGACGAGAGCATAGGCAATAGCCAAAGTGCAGATGCTGTCGTCTGTAAAGCTGCATTCGTCAGTAAATAGCTCGAAATTCAGGTCATCGGTGTTGTTAAACTCGAAGCGTGATCCAACAATATCACCTATTATTGCTCCAATCATGATTTATCCTACAGTGTTTTAGTTCTTGGTGCGATTAACTTTCTTTGCCGTATTGCGCAACAACTTTTTGGCAACGGCAACGATAGTGCAAATATAGGCAAATGTTTTAATTCCAACAAGACGTTATGGATTGCGGGGACATCTGTCGCATAAGTTTTTGGCAGGGATATAATTTGTGGCTTACGCTTTATTTTTGGTGGGAGGATATACTATTGTTGCCTTCTTGCCGTTATTCTTTAAGCGGGAGATGCATTCCTGCCTGAATGTTTATGAGCATAAGGAAAATCATATATATTGTGACGGCGGTTATGGCCACGTTCTGGACAGCCAGGGCGCAGGACGGCACTGCCTACAATTATCTCAACATCCCAACGTCATCGCACGCATATGCGCTTGGCGGTGTCAATATCAGCGTTGTCGATGACGATATTAATCTCTATGAGCAGAATCCGGCTTTGCTTGGCCCGGAGGTGGATATGCAGGCCGGTGTGGGCTATATGCGCTATCTCGGGAGCAGCAACTTTATGTCGGCGCGTTTTGCAAAGGAGGCTGGAGAGCATGCCGCTTGGTCGGCTGGAATAACGTATTTCGGCTATGGCTCGATGCGGGGGATGGATCAGACGGGTGCTGAAACGGGGTCGTTCAATGTGAGCGACATTGCGTTCAGCGGGATGTATTCCCACGATTTCAACGACCGCCTGCGGGGAGGTATAAACATGAAGTTTCTGTATTCAAACTATGAGCAGTATAATGCGTTTGCCATTGCTGCCGACTTGGGTATAAATTATTACAATCCCGACAAGGATCTTTCTCTGTCGGCGGTTGTGAAGAATCTTGGCGGTCAGGTGAAGCGTTTCGAGGATCATTACGACCGTTTGCCGTGGGATGTGCAGCTGGGCTACTCGCAGTCGCTCAAAGGCGGTCCGTTCCGCTTGTCTATAACAGCTCATGGATTGACAAAATGGCATTTGCCGTACTATAAGCTCAAGGACAGCAACGACACGCATTCGGAGCTTGTGAAAGAGGATAAATTTATGAGCAATCTGTTCCGGCATTTGATTTTCGGACTTGACTATGCCCCGAGCGATAAGTTTTATGTGGCTCTTGGCTACAATCATAAGACGAAGACAGACATGGCTACCTTCGCGCGCAATTTCATTTCGGGATTCTCAATGGGTGCCGGATTGAAATCGTCGAAATTCCGTGTTGGCGTGGCGATGGCGCAGCCCCACACGGGAGGTTTTACTTTTATGGTCAACCTGTCGACAAACATCTACGAATTTTAACCACGCATACAATATGGACAATAAACGACTCATTACAATAGCCATCGACGGCTTTTCATCGTCGGGTAAAAGCACAATGGCAAAGAAACTTGCAAAAACCATAGGCTATGCCTATATCGACACTGGCGCAATGTATCGTGCCGTGACGCTTTACTGCCTGCGCAACGGCTTGTTTGACGGCGACCGCCTCGACACCGAACGTCTGGAAGCAGCGTTGCCCGACATCAATATCACGTTTGGAGTTGATGCCGACGGAAAAACGCAGACAATGCTCAATGGAGAAGTGGTGGAGCAGGAGATACGCCGTATGGAGGTGTCGTCAAAGGTGAGCATCGTTGCCGCAGTAGGCAGTGTGCGCCGCGCTCTTGTCAAGCAGCAGCAAGCCATGGGCAAGCAGAAAGGCATCGTTATGGACGGCCGCGACATAGGCACGGTGGTGTTTCCCGACGCTGAGATGAAGGTGTATGTCGACGCGTCGCCCGAGACGCGTGCCCGCCGCCGTTACGAGGAGTTGCGCGCCAAAGGCGACAGCGTGACCTATGAGGACGTGCTTGCCAACGTGTGCGAGCGCGACCGTATCGACACCACGCGTGCCGAGAGTCCGCTGCGCAAGGCCGACGACGCTGTGGTGCTCGACAACAGCAACATGACAATCGCTGAGCAGGACAAGTGGCTGCTCGATCTTTACAATAAACTGTCAAGTGCCGAATAGTTGATGGCAAAGGTTGAAATCGATAAGAATTCTGGGTTCTGTCCCGGAGTGGTGACGGCAATCCGAAAGGCGGAAGAGGAGCTGGCGAAAAGCGGAAGCCTTTACTGCCTGGGCGACATTGTGCACAACTCAAACGAGGTGGAACGGTTGCAAAGCAAGGGGCTGGTGACCATCACGCACGACGACCTGCGCCGTCTGCACGGAGTGAAGGTGTTGCTGCGCGCCCATGGCGAGCCGCCTGAAACATATCGCATCGCCCGTGAGAACGGCATTGAGATAATCGACGCCACCTGTCCGGTGGTGCTGATGCTTCAGAAACGCATCCGCCGTTCTTTCGAGGAAAAAGAGCGTCCGCAAATTGTGATTTACGGCAAAGTGGGGCATGCAGAGGTAAACGGACTCGTCGGGCAGACCGACGGGGAGGCGATTGTTGTGGAGGGTGTCGACAACATCGATAAAATAGATTTCAGCCGCGATGTGGTACTTTATTCGCAGACCACCAAGTCGCTCGACGGGCTGCGCCAGATTGAGCAGGAGATAGCCCGGCGCAAGCCTTCAGGGCGGTTCGAATGTCACGACACGATATGCCGTCAGGTGGCAAACCGGATGCCGCGCATGCGCCAGTTCGCACAGGAGCACAGCCTTGTGCTTTTCGTGAGCGGACGCAAGAGCAGCAACGGAATGATTCTTTATAACGAATGCCGCAACGTGAACGCCAACACCCACATGATTTATACTCCCGACGATATCGACCCGGCATGGCTTGACAATGTCGAGACAATAGGCATCTGCGGAGCCACGTCGACACCGTTGTGGCTTATGACCGATGTGCGGCAAAAAGTGGAGGAAATGCTCAATGGCAGAAAATGACATTGTCTACGGCGACCAGCTGTCGTTTCTCAACGATTTGCGCCACAAAATGAGCCTCTCAACAGAGGAAGAGGCAAAACTCATCAAAAGCTTGAAATTTGTGCATTTCAAGAAAGGAGAGATTGTCGAAGGGCAAAACGAATTGTTGAAAAATATGATTTTTCTCATCAGAGGCTCGGCTCGCACATATTATATCGAGCGCGGGCGCGAGCACAATTTCGCCTTTACCTTTGCATCGCATTTCCTTATCCGTCCGGAAATGATTATCCGTTCCGGACACCATCATATCATCATCAAATTTATGGAGCCGTCTGATGTGTGCTATGTGCCGCTGCCCGACCTCAATCTTCTCGACAAAAGCCGCCAGGGTGAGGTGTTTAAATACATCAGCCTCGGACTGTCGAGCTATGCCGACTTTCTTGAGGAACAGATGGTGATGCTCCACAAACCAGCACGCGAACGCTACCAGTGGGCATTGGAACGCTATCCCAACATCCTCGACCTTGTGACGGTCACACAGCTCGCTTCCTTCCTCAATCTGACAAAGGAGACAATCTACCGCATCCGCAGCGGAAAATACTGAATTAAGAATTATTTGCATTTTATGGACGTCGGCATTATGCACCGGCGTCATTTTTTTGTATGACATAATAATTCGTGAAATCCTTGTATGATCCGTAACTAAGCAATCCTTATGTCAGGTTTTTAAATCAAACAATAAAATTTTGATATTCTTTTTGTGCTTTTGTTGGCAAATTGTTTGCATATGAAATTTCCAATGCATAATTTTGCATTGGAAAAAGCTGTTGACATGAGACAATAGTTGTTGCTTTGGGACAGAATTAAAAACAAATATTAACAAAAAGGACAAATGAGATTATGAGGAAATTTTATTTAATTAACGCACTGATGCTGCTGTTGACGTTGTTCTCGTCGGCTGGCATCAGCGCTGCAGTGACGACCTATCCTTACTCGCCCGACTTCAAGAGTGATGACGGATGGACAAAAACAGCCACAGGCAAAGGCTCTTGGAGCAGATCCAACGGATATTGGCAAGCAAAAATCACCACTGGTGACAGCAAAGCTTACCTGTTCAGCCCTGAGTTGCAGACGGAAAGCGGTAGCCGCTACACTTTCACATATACATTCAAGGTGGGTAGTACAAGGTATCCAAATGAAAAATTCACAGTCTATATTCTGAAAAGCGCAACGGCTACAAGTCAACAGTTGTATTCCAAAGACTACGAGTTGAATTCGGATAAACAATCAATCACCGACAGTTTCTCTTTTGATTCAACAGACGACAGTCCGATTTATTTCTGCGTATACGACTGGTCAAATGGTTCAAGCGCATATATGCTTGACTTCACATCATTCAAAGTTGAAAAGTCGATTCTTGAAACAAAGCCAAACATGGTGACGGGTCTTACCGCAGAGCGTGGAGCAAATGAGGCAATGACCGTAGCTCTTGGATGGACCAATCCAGCGACCTACAACACCGGCGAATCTCTCTCAATCAAGCAAATCAACATCTATCGCAACGACGTGCTGCTGAAATCGCTCACCGACGCTGCGTCGACCGCCTCCGGCGCTGCCGTAAGTCTTACAGACGAGGTGCCGGCATCTGGTTACTACACATACGGCGTCGAGATTGTCGATGCCGACGGCAAAAAAAGTGCCACGGCAAGCGTGCGCACAGCCTACGTTGGGCCTCTCGCGGCAATTGCCCCTCCCTACACACTTGATTTCAGCGATGCAGAAGAGATGGCATTCTGGAAAACCATCAACGGCGACAACACCAACAATTGGAGTATCAAAGCAGACCATGCCGAGATAAAAGCCGACGGCAACAAGTCAAACGACGACTGGTTTGTCAGCCGTCCGTTCGCGCTCGACGCCGCCAAAGCCTATAAGCTCTCGTTCACGTCGGCTTTCTCAAATCCTGCCAACGAATTCAACCTTGACGTGATGATGGGTTCTGGAGCCTCTGCCGAGGCAATGACTGAACAGATTGCCAACGTCAAAGCAGAGAAGGACAAAAAGACAGTTGTGACAGAAAAGACATTCTCGCCAAAGAGCACAGGCACAGCCTACATCGGATGGCATGCCGACAATGCGAAGTATTCAGCGACATACTACTATAATACCCTATCGCTCAGTGACATCAGTATAGTGGAAATACCTGTGGTGCCAAACATCGCCACTGGTGTGAAAGCCACTCCAGCCGCCGATGGCGCTATCTCTGTGGCTCTCGAATGGACCAACCCGACAACAAGCGAGACCGGACTTCCGCTGACAAATCTTTCAGCCGAAATCTATCGTGACGGTGCCCTTGTGAAAACCATTGCCGCAACTGGTGCGAAAGGCTCGTTTACCGACACCGAGAGCGACGGCCTGACCAAAGGTTTCCACAAATATTACATAGTCATTAAAAATGGCAACGGTGCTACTTCTGCAGAGCCTGAAACCGTAGAGTCTGGTTTTGTAGGCGTTCCCGAGACAGTGCCGTTCGTTTCCGACTTTGCCAACGAGTCGTCTCTTTGGACGGTAGAGGACAACAGCAAGACGTCGACAAAAAAATCGTTCACATTCACCGACGGAAAAGCTGTGATTACAGAAAGCAGCAATAGTGATTTCAACGATTGGCTGATAACGCCTCCTGTATCGATGAAAGCCGGCAAGACGTATAGAGTGACAGTCAACGGCATGCACAATGGCAGTAGCTACTCCAGCGCATCGGTTGAACTGAAACTTGGCAAGAGCAATTCATCGGCGGCAATGACAACGTCTGTCGGATCCATCTCTTTGTCAAATGAGGCAAAAAACTTCGGAAAAGAGTATGCAGTTGAAGCCGACGGAGCATACTGCCTTGGCATACATATCAACGATGCCGGTTACAAAATCACGACAGTGACCGTCAACTCCGTGACAATCGAGGAAATTGCCACTATCGCCAAACCTGTGACTGCCGCTTCGGCAAAGTCGGTTGGTGAGGAAATGAAAGTGGAATTGAAATGGACCATGCCGGCAGAGTCGACACTTGGCAAAGCCCTCACTTCAAAGCTCACGGCACGAGTGCTGAAAGACGATGCGGAGATTGCATCGATCGCCGACCTTGAACCAGGCAGTGAAGCTTCGTTCATCGATGAGAATGCCTCTACAGGAATCAACCGATACAGCATCATTGCCGTCACTCCGACCAATGATGACGCTCTCGGCGGCGACAGCGAGCCGGTTAGCCTCGACAGCGACTGGACTGGCGAATGCAAGCACACACCGTTTGTTTCTGATTTTGTCAACGAGCAGGAGCTTTGGACTGTAATCGACGACAGTGGCACTACAAATCCGGAGAAATTTGAATTTGTCGACGGCCATGCTCAGCTCTTCGAGCGCAACGGCAAGGCCGACGCCGACAAGTCGCTGACAAACACTATGCCCGACGACTATCTGATCACTCCGGCAATCGCCTTGGAAGCCGGCAAGACTTATAGCGTGACAGTCAACGCTGCCTGCGGTGCATCGTCGGGCAGCTCTCGGCCGTTCCGAATGCTCTATGGTCTGAAGAACGACAAAGACGGGCTGACTGCAAAAATCACTCCTTCAACCGACCCTAAACTGTCGGGAAATGCGTTCAATGACTATACCTATGAATTCTCGGTGAATGAAAGCGGCAAGTATTTCATCGGCTTCTATCTCCCTTACAGCTATACAAGCTATGCAGCCTTTATCGATGTGGCAAGCATCACGGTGGAAGAGGCTAAAACTCTGCCTGCTGTGGTTGAGAATGCATCGGTTGCGGGAACGGGAACTGACAACACCGCTGTCGTGAAATTCACGATGCCGTCATTGTCGACCGTTGGTGCCGCATTGACTGCCACTCTCAATGCCCGCATTTACCGTGACGGAGACGTGGTCGCAACATTAAGCGACCTTGTCGCCGGACAGGAAGTGACCTACAATGACATGGAAGTCGGAGAAGGCTACCACACCTACAAAATCGCAGCTGTAACCACCGGCGCTATGGGTGGAGAAGGCGAGGCTGTGGAAGTGGCGTCGCCATATATCGGAGCCGCAAAGACTGTGCCTTTCGAATCCGACTTCGCTGCGAAATCCAACTTGTGGACAGTGATCAACAACAGTTGGTCAGGCAACAATACTTTTGAATTTGTCAATGGAGAGGCAACAGCCACCGAATCATCTTCAACCTATTTCAACGATTGGCTGATAACGCCTCCTGTCAAGGTCGAGACTGGACATACATATCGCGTGTCGTTGCGTGCTAAGGTCGATTCCGGCAAGAAGTCGTTCGCTCTCAAATATGGTTCCGAACCGACAGTGGATGGCGTGAAAGCCCATACAATCACCAGCTCTGGAGAAATAGTCTCTACTGATTTTGAAACGATAGGGTTCGACTTCCGTCCGGAAACAAGCGGCATCTTCTATGTCGGACTCAACGTTATGTCGTCGGGCGATGCCAAAACCGTGAGCGTCTCTGATTTCGACATAATCATCGCTCCGGTAACGCCGAAGACTGTCGACAACCTGAGCGTTGAAGCCGTAGGCTTGGAAAACAAAGCCAAGGTTTCATTCAAAATGCCTGCGGAATCAACGATGGGCGACGTGCTGACAGGCAAACTGAGTGCCGTTGTCAGCCGTAACGGAGCAGTGGTCAGCACGCTTGCCGACCTCGATCCGAAGCAGAGCGTGGAAGTGACCGACGAAGTCGACGCTGCCGGCGAATACACCTATAGCGTTGTGGCTGTCACTCATGACACAGCCGATGCCCTTGGCGACACCAGCGCTGCCGCTACAGTAGAGTCGGGATGGATTGGCAAAGGCATTGAGCCGCCATACGCAAACAGATTTGATTCTGAGTCAGACATTGACGGATGGTCGGTTGCCTCGACCTATTCTTATGGCACCATAAACTGGAACTACAACAAAGAAAAGGGTTGCATGCAGTTGCGTCCTGTCGCCTATGGCGATAAGGAGTTCTGGCTGATTTCAAAGCCTCTGTGCTTGGAGAAGGCGGGCATCTACCGTCTCACGTTCGATGCCTGGATGCAATCAGAAGCCGCCGATCTTTTTGTGTATGTCAGCTCCAGCCCTGACTATAAAACGATGACCACACAGATTGGCGAGCCATACTATCTGATTGTTGCCACTCAGTCGCCTGAAATCGTATTCAGCACTGCCGGCAATGCCGACGCGTCGACGCCTGGCGACATCAGCTCCGACGCGGGCAACTACTATCTCGGTTTTATGGCTACGGAAATCAGCAACTACTCCAATGTGTATCTTGACAATATCGAGATAGAGCCTATTGTGACATCAACCGTACACACGCTTTCGGGCGAGGATATGAAAATGTATGTAAGCAATGATGTACTCCATATTGTTTCCGACACCGACACCGACATCGACAACATCCAGATATACGCTATGTCAGGACTGATGCTCGCTGCCGCCGACAATACCAATGAAATCAGCTTGCAGCATTTGCCTGCAGGTGCGTATGTAGTGAAAATAAAAACAGACAAACAAATTATAACATCTAAAATCATTAAGTGACAAGATTATGAGAAAACATATTTTCTCGCTTTTGGCTGCGGCAATGGTATTCCCAATTGCCGCCCAAATGCGGAGCAATAGTAGTAGCCCTGACACAAGCGGAACCACACCGTTTGTTGTCAGAAAGGCTGAGCGTATAGCGTCATCTTCGCCAATGCGGACGCTGTCGGCTCAAAAAGCCTCGCCAAACACACCGACTCCCTACGATGTGCCGTTTGTCGAGGACTTTTCAAGCAGTTCAACGCTTGGCGATTGGTATGTGCAGGACGTGAACAACAACGACGAATGCTGGTCGTGGTGGGAAGCCGGCGGATGCGTCCGGATGTCAAACTTCGACCAAGCCGAATGCGACGACTGGCTGGTGACGCCTCCTGTCAATTTGGGAAAGGACGATGTCTACACGTTGTCGTTCTCCTACAGAGCGCAGAGGGCTGCAAACCCTGAAAAAATGGAGGTGACGATTGGTAAGTCGGAATATGGCACACGCCACACCGTCAAGTTGGTCGATCTGCCGAAAATCACCAACACCAAGATGGAGACTGTAACCATAAAACTTCCTATTGAGGAGGATGGCGCATACTATGTCGGATTCCACTGCTACAGCGGCACCGACAGCTACTACCTATGGCTCGACAATGTCAAAATTGAGCAAAACGGAACAAAAGCCGGACCGTCGCCTGTAACCGGACTGTCTGTCACTCCAGGCGCCGCCGGCGCTATTCAGGCCACTGTGGCTTTCACCACTCCGTCGACTACAACAGAGGGCTCTGCTTTGGAGTCTTTGTCGGCTGTCAAAATCTATCGCGACGACGAGCTTATCAACACTTTTGACAATCCTGCCGTCGGAACGGCTCTGTCATATCTCGACAGCAGTGTGGCTCAAGGCAACCACACATATCGTGTAGTGGCTTTCAACGGCAAGGCTGAAGGGGAGAAGGCTGAACAAAACGTATATGTCGGTGTCGACACGCCGCTGAAGGTTGCTGCGCTGACTGCCGCTGAAACAATGGAGGGGGTAAAACTGTCATGGGACACTCCTGCCGGTGTGAACGGTGGATATGTGGGCAACGATGTGGTTTCTTACAAGATTGTGCGCTTTGACGGGGAGTCGGAGGACGGCACGGTAATCGCCGAAAACGTCAAAGGAAACACCTTTGTCGACAACGGGCTTGGATATGATCTGCAGCACTACGTGTACTATGCCATCTCTGCTGCAACGGCAACGGGGGCAAGCGAGATTACGGAGAGCAACAGCTTGATTACGGGCAAGCCATACGCTCTGCCGTTTGCTGATTCTTTCGGATATGGAACCCTTAAAAAGGCTCCGTGGTCGATGGTGCAATTGAAATCATATATTATTGATGCCCGCTGGGCAATCGTGGCAATGGGTTCGAGTCCTGTCTGCCCGCCGACCGACGGCGATGACGGTATGCTCGGTTTCGTGGGCTATGGCTTATGGACGGCGGGCACATCAAGCCGACTGGCTACTCCTGCCATCGACATCAGCAAGGCAAAGTCGCCTTTCGTGTCGTTCTATCTGTTCCATTACGACTCGTCGGTTACTGAAAGTGTCTACAACGAAGAAACCGAATCGTATGACACTGTTACCACTACCTATGATGACAAACTGAAGGTGGCGGTATCGGCCGACAATGGTGAATATCAGGTTATCGACGGTGCGGAAATCCGGCTTGACGCCAACAATGGTGGTTGGACATACTATGAGTTCCCTCTCGATGCGTTCAAGAGTGCCAAGAAAATCTCTATCGGACTTATCGGTGAGGCTGCCGGTGGAGGCAACATTTATGTTGACCAACTGCTTGTCGATGACAAGTATACTGCCGACATCGAAGGCTTGACTCTGCTCGGCTCGCAGAAAGCCGAAGTGGGCGAAACGAAAGAATATGTTGCCACAATCCAGAACAATGGCACGGTGTCTACCAAAGACTATACTGTCGACCTTTATCTTGACGACGAGATGATTGAGTCGAAGACTGGTCAGGGTGCTGCTATATTTGCCAACGGTGGATTGAAGGTGATTAAATTCAACTTTGCTCCTCGACTTAAGGACAGCGGACGGACGCACAAGCTGTATGCGCTCGTAAACTATGCCGACGACCAATGTGCCGCCAACGACTCCACAAACGTGATTTCACTCGTCGTGCCGGCTATGCAGATCCCGCAGGTGACCGACCTTCAGGCAACTGCCGACGGCAACCGCGTGAACCTTTCGTGGTCGGAACCGACTGTGCAGAACTCGGTAAACGCCGTAACCGACGATATGGAAAGCTATACTCCGTTTGCAATCAGCGGCATCGGAAACTATACTCTTATCGACAACGACAATACTGACACATATACGGTGCAGGGCATTACGGGATACGACAATGCAGGTGCGAAAATGGCTTATCAGGTGTTTAATCCTTCATTGGCGCCTATTGACCTTTCTACGGTGTTCAACCAGCGCTGGTGGCCGTTCTCTGGCGACCAATGTCTTGTGGCATTCGGCGCAAAGGAAACTGCCAACGACGATTGGTTGATTTCTCCGGAACTGTCGGGCGAGGCTCAGACCGTGTCGTTCTACATCAAGAGTGTGACGATGGCTTACGAAGAACGCTTCCGTGTCCTTTACTCTACCGACACGAAGTCGACAAGCGACTTTGTGAAAGTTGCCACTGCCAACTACTATACGCCAAACAGCTTATGGCGCAGATTCTCTGTCAAACTGCCGGAAGGGGCAAAATATTTTGCAATCCATTGCATTTCGGAGGATGCTTTCGGACTTATGGTCGATGACATTACTTACATTCCTAAGAATGCAAAAAAGAAATCGTTCGACTTTATGGGCTACAACGTCTACCGCAATGGCGTGAAGATAACGTCTGAGCCTGTCGGCGAATCGGAATTCTCGGATGCTGTCGCCGAGCAGGGCGACTACTGCTACAATGTTACGGCAATCTACGACCGTGGTGAGTCGTCGTTTTCAAACGACTGCCTTGTAGAGCTTGGCGGTGGAGATGCGGTGACCGATGTTGAGGAGAGTGCTTTCAAGGCATTCGGTATTGAAGGCATGTTGCGCATTGCCGGAGCCAGCGACACGGTCGACGTGTTTGGTGCCGACGGCCGTCTCTGCCTGTGTCTTGAAGGCTCCGACAACTATACAAAACGCGTGCCTGCGGGAATATATATTGTGCGCAGCGGCAAAAATGTGAGAAAGGTAATTGTTAGATAAACTGTTGGTTTTTTGTATTGCCCGCCGAATCCTTCTATGGTGATGGCGGGCATTACATTTTCTGAAATATGAAACTGAAAATAGCAAATACAATATTGGCGTCGATTGTCGCTGTCTCGGCGAGTGCTGTTCCGTCGAGGATGCGGCCGGTGGAGGTGGTGCAACCCGACGGGTCAAGCCTGACGGTTGTGGCTCACGGCGACGAGCATTTCCATTACTATGCCACTGTCGACAATGTGCCTCTGAGCTTGGCATCGGATGGTTTCAGGTATTATGCCTCTGCGCTGAATGCCCACAATCCTGGACAGCGTTCGCCGGAGGAAATTGCTGCAATTGCCAAAATAGACCGCGATGCGGTGGTGAAAAATGCGGTGGCAAGACGAAAAATGCCGCGCGCCGTTGCCGGACCGCAGCACACTTCGTCGTTCCCGACCAAGGGCGAGCATCATTTTCTGGTGATTTTGGCGGAATTCCCAAACAAACGGTTTGTTGTGCCGAATGCTGGTACGGAATTTTTAAATATGCTCAACAAGGATGGCTACAGCAACTATAATGCAACAGGCAGTGCTGCCGACTATTATCACGCCACGTCGTCCGACCAGTTCCAGCCGATATTCGATGTCTATGGTCCGGTGATGATGGACCACGGATACGAATACTATGGCGGTGGCAGCGACGACTCTGCCGCTGGTGCGATGATTGTCGAGGCTTGCCGGAAGATTGACTCTGAGGCCGACTTCTCGATATACGACACCGACGGGGATGGAGAGGTGGACAATGTCTATGTGTTCTATGCCGGACTTGGCGAGGCCGATGGAGGCGATCCGTCAACGATATGGCCGCATTCATGGAATCTGTCCGATCAGGATCGGGAGGCGGTGTTTGACGGTGTGAAAGTTGAAAGCTATGCTTGCTCGCCTGAGCTTGACGGGCAGAGCAAAATGAATGGCATCGGCATGTTCTGCCATGAGTTCGCACATGTGCTGGGGCTGCCTGACCTTTACAACACGTCGTCGATGACAACGGCACTGACTCCTGGCGACTGGTCTTTGATGGACCGGGGATCGTATACCAACGACGGTCGCACGCCGCCGCTGATGAGCGGATATGAGCGTTACGAGCTTAACTGGACTGTGCCGCAGGTGGTAAGCCACCCGAAGAATCTGACTATCTTGCCGATTGTGAACAATGTGGTATATCGCATCAATACGGAACGCGACAATGAGTATTTCATTCTCGAAAACCGGCAGCAGTCGGGATGGGATGCTTTTGTGCCTGGACATGGAATGCTCGTGTGGCACATCGACTATAACCCAAACATCTGGGATCGCAATGTGGTGAACCGCGACCCGAACCATCAGTATGTCGACATTGTCGAGGCTAATGGTGGAACGTCGTCGACTCAGGCCGCGGGTTTTCCGTTTCCCGGGTCGGGTAAAGTGACGAAACTGACCGGTGTGACGTCTTGGAGTGGATATGCCATCGATTTGCCGCTCACCGACATTGCGGAGGTCGATGGTAACGTCGTATTGAAAGTGGCGGGTGGAAAAGCCGACATTATGCCTCCTGTACTTGGCGTTCCCGTCGATGTGGCTCAAACGTCGATGACGCTGCAATGGAGTGCCGTAGACAATGCTGTCCGCTATTTTGTGGATGTCACGGCGGCTGACGGTGTCAAGGCTTACAGCCACTTTGACGTGGGCAGATCAACGACGTTTTCGGCAACCCGTCTGTCCGCCGGCACTACGTATTCTTGCAGTGTCACGGCGGCTGATGCTTTCGAGGAGTCGGCTGCGTCAAATGTTGTGACAGCGACAACATTGCCTGCCACATTCGATATGCTTCAGCCCAAAACGCTTCCTGCGTCTTCTGTTTCCGATTCTGGATTCACTGCCAATTGGGAGGAGCTTGACGGGGCTGTGGCTTATTTGCTTACTGTTTGCCTGCGCAATCGTGGCGGTTTTTCTGAATCGGTGTGCGACTTCTCTGGGAAAGTGCTCGCCGACGGATGGTCTACGTTGGCATCAACGTTCAACAGCGCGCCTGGATTCTATGGTGAGGCTATGCCTGCTTTGCGTTTCGAGGCCGACGGTGAGTCTCTGACATCGCCTTTGTTCGGTGGCGACATCAGAAAAATATCGTTCTGGCATCGTGCTTCGCGGTTGTCTGAGGGTGATGCTTTGGTGGTCGACGGTGAATATGGCGATGGATGGCGCACGCTTGCAACCGTCGCTGCCGTAAAAGACAAAGGCGGATTGCTTACGACTGTCGACGAGAGTCGTGGCGAGATTGCCGATGGATGCCGACGCATGCGTTTGTCGATGAATGGCAAAGGCATTGTGGCTGTTGATGATGTCGTGGTGGAATATGGCGGAGAGGCTTCCGACACGCCTGTTGCCGGATTCAACGGGGTTGATGTGGGTGGCAGCACGTCTGCCGTTGTCACTGGGCTGGTTGACAATTCTCGCTATGTCTATAGCGTGCGTGCGTTCAACGGTTCGGTCTACTCGATGCCTTCTGAATTTGTTGAGGTAAGAACTGGCAACGATGCTGTCGCATCGGTTGCGGCGCCGGCAAATTTCATTGTGGAAGACGGTGGCATACGCATGCTCCTTGACGGCGCTGTTTCGGTGTGGGGCATTGATGGTGTCTGCTGTTTCAACGGCAATGCTTCAAGTGGAACGCTGATAGAGCTGCGCGGCGGTGTCTATGTGGTCAGAACGGCCGATGGCGTAGGCAAATGCGTCGTGAGATAGCCGATGCCTGCACAATAAAAAACCAGCGGATTCATCATTTCGATGAACCCGCTGGTTTTTTATTGTTGACTAATTTCTCCGGCAGTCGGAGCAGACGCCTTTCATCACGTAGTTGACGCTTTCGAGCGTGAAACCGTCGGGCAGATGCACGAGCGGTACTGGCAGTCCGCGCAGACAAAGCGTGCGATGGCACTGTGTGCAATAGAAATGCACATGCAGATCCTCTACCTCACACGTGCAGGTGTTGCTGCAAACTGCATATTTCAGCGCGCCGCTGCCATCGTCGATGCTGTGCACAAGATGGTGGGAGAGAAACAGCGACAACGTGCGCGACACCGTGGACTTGTCGGCCGTTTCCAGCATATCCACAAGGTCGAGCAGCGACACTGCCTGACTTGTGTGCAGCATTGTGCGCAAAATCAGGAGACGCATCGCCGTTGGCTTGATGCCGCGGGCGGAAAGTTTGTCAAGTAGCAGTTGCTCGTCGGTCATTCCGATCAGTCAAGACAGTATTTCTCGATGTTTGAAATCATTTCTTTGGCGTTTATGGCGCCTGTTGTCGAGTTGATGGCTCCCGACTTGTCGATATACACAAACGTGGGCATAGCCTCGATGCCGAACACATCGCCGGCAAGCTCTTTCTCTTTGTCGACGTCGACGCGATAGAAGTCTACTTTTCCGCCATATTTTTGGGCAAGAATTTCAATCATCGGAGCCATTCGCTGGCACGGACCGCACCATGTGGCATAAAAGTCGATGACACACGGACGTGCGCCCAAAAACTTTGGCATATCGCCGCTGAAATCCATCACTTTGCTGTTGAATCCGTCGATTGTCAGGTCCATCACGCTTGCGTTTGGATTTCCCGTTGAATCCTCTGCCTGGACAGTCTCTTTGGCAGTCTCTGCCGCGGCGGTTGAATCGGTGCTTTTGTCGGCGTTTCCTTTGCCTCCGCTACAAGCCATGAGCGTTGACAGTGCGGCGGCACACGCTATAGTCAAATACTTGTTCATATCGTTACAGTTTTTCAATCTTGAATCCAGCCTCTCGCACCAGTTCCTCGATGCGGGCATCCGAAGGGGTGTCGGCGGCAACGGTCAGCACTCTGTCGGGCGACGTCAGGTCAATCGACCATTGGTCGGCGGCAAGTTCCTTGCTCAATTTTTCTCCGATAGCCTTCACGCATCCGGCGCATTTGGCAGTAGTCTTGAATTTTCTTTCCATAATTTTGTAAACCTATAATTTCATCTCTCCTATAGCAAATATCTTGCCAACAGGTAGGTGTGGTGACTATTTCTTCTTTTTCTTTTCGGGTGTCTGCTCTGTACGCGGACTTATGATTTTGCGGTAGCGGGCATCGTCGTTGATAATGCTCAACGCTTCCTTATATATGTCGTTCTGCTCGTTGACAATCTGGAAATACGCGCCCGTCGAGAACAAATCATTGGCTATCGCCGCTTTGACAAACGTGCGGAGCATCTCCTTTGATTTGGCAAACTGCGACTTGTCGAAGTCAACCTTCTCTGCTTTGCCGGCGTCAACAAGATTGTTGAGCATCTCGTCGGTCACCGTGAACTCCTTGATGAATTTCTGCGCGTCGGGATACTGGGCTTTCAAATCGGCGCGGTTCTTGTCCACATATCGTAGTGCGAACTGTGGAATTATGCCTTTGGCTACAAGACGGCGGTGATAGTCGGTGTATTGTGTGGTGTCGAGCGGCACAAACACATCGGGCATGATGCCGCCTCCGCCATAGACGGTGCGGTGCAGACGCAGGGTGGTATGTTTCAGCGAGTCGGCGAAATGGATGCTGTCAGCGCTTTGCAGCTCGCCGTGGTTGTAGCGGTCGATGATGTCTTTGTCGTAGTCCTCACGGTCGCCTTTGACATACGGCTTCTGGATGTTGCGTCCCGAAGGGGTGTAATAGCGTGCGATTGTGAGGCGGAACGATGAAGAGTCGGGCAGCAGAAACTCGCGTTGCACAAGGCCTTTGCCGAAAGAACGGCGGCCTACGACCACACCGCGGTCCCAGTCCTGAACGGCTCCTGAGAGAATTTCGCTTGCCGACGCTGAAAACTGATTGATCATCACAACAACCTTCTGTGTCCGGAATGTACCCGAGCCGTCGGCGTTAAGGTTCTGTCGCGGACTTTTGCGTCCCTGGGTGTAGACTATAAGGTTGCCGCGGTTGAGCATCTCGTTGGCTATTTGTGCGGCAATCTGCATATATCCGCCGCCATTGTCGGTGAGGTCAAGAATCAATTGCTGCATGCCTTGTTTCTTGAGTTTTGTGATGGCGTCTTTAAACTCTTTGTATGATGTGGCGGCAAATCGCGACAGGCGGATATAGCCGGTCTTCCCGTCTGCCATATACACGGCGTCGATGCTGTTCAGTGGGATGTCGTCGCGCGTGATTCTGAATTCGAGCAGCTCGGCATTGCTTCCGCGTTTCACCTTGATGTTTACCTTCGTGCCTTTTGGACCACGAAGGCGCTTCATAATGTCGGTGTTCTTCAGCTTGCGTCCGGCGATGATGGAGTCGTCGACGGCGATGAAACGGTCGCCAGGCAGTATGCCAACCTTTTCCGACGGACCGCCGGCAATGGTCTGCACAACGTAGAGCGTGTCTTTCTGCATGTTGAACTGGATTCCGATGCCGCTGAAGCTGCCCTGCATCGTTTCCTGCGACGATGTGGTCTCTTCTTTGGTGCTGTATGACGAATGTGGGTCGAGATTCTCAAGAATTCCCCGCACGGCGTTTTCAACAATCTTTTCCTCGTCGACATTGTCAACATAGAGATTGTTTACGATGTTTTCCACCATGAGCAGTTTCTGTTGTTGCCGCGAAGCGGAGTTGCTGCGCGAGTATTGCGCGGATATGCCAAAAGTCGCCGCGGCGCATATCACAGCGGCGGCTAAATATTTCATTTTTTTCATTTTCGCAGTCTGTTATATTGTTGTCTAAATCTCAAACGTGTAGCCCGGCGGAAGCAGGTCGGTCACGTCGCGTCCGAGGCTTATCAACTCGCGCACGATGGACGAGCTGATGCTGCCATACTCAGGAAGCGTGTAGAGAAGCACGGTCTCCAGACCCGCAATCTTGCGGTTGATGTCGGCAAGCGTTTTCTCGTATTCAAAGTCCTTAACTGTTCGCACACCACGCAGAATGTAGCGTGCGCCGCATTGTTCGGCTGCCTCGACGGTAAGTCCGCTGTAGGCAATCACCTCCACTCGGGGTTCATTGGCATAAAGGCGTCTGATGGCGTCAAGACGGTCTATTTCGGGAAGGAAGGAATGCTTCTTGCTGTTCATGCCCACAGCCACCACGATTTTGTCGAAAAGAGGCAATGCGCGTTCCACGATTGAATGGTGTCCGATTGTAAAAGGGTCGAACGAACCGGGAAAAATCGCTATATGTTGGTTCATAGTCGTATTGTTTAATGAGTCATGTCCATATTGTCGTTGTCTTCCACGACAAGGTTGTCTACAATAAACAGCTGGCGCTCCATTGTGTTCTTGCCCATATAGAACTCCAGCATTTCTTTCACGGAGTCTTCCTTGCGCAGCTTCACTTGGTCAAGGCGCATGTCGGGACCGATGAAATCCTTGAACTCATCGGCTGAAATTTCTCCAAGGCCTTTGAATCGTGTGATTTCAGCATTCTTGCCAAGCCGGTTGATGGCTGTTACGCGTTCGTCGTCGGTATAGCAGTAGTATGTCTCGTCTTTCACCTTCTTTTTCCCTCGCGACGTGTTTTTGTTGCGCACGCGGAACAGTGGCGTCTGGAGGATATAGACGTGGCCTTTCTTTACCAAGTCGGGGTAGAACTGAAGGAAGTACGTAATCATCAGCAGGCGGATATGCATTCCGTCGACATCGGCATCGGTCGCGATAATCACCTTGTTATAACGCAGGTTCTCGATGCCGTCGGCAATGTCGAGGGCGGCGTCGAGCAGATAGAACTCTTCGTTGGCCTTGATGTCTTTCTGCGACTTGCCAAACGTGTTGAGCGGCTTTCCGCGGAGTGAGAACACTGCCTGGGTCTCAACATTGCGCACTTTGGTGATTGTTCCCGTTGCCGAAAGTCCCTCGGTTATGAAAAGCGACGTGTCGTCGCGCCTGTCGCCTTTGGCGTCGCAATAATGCACGCGACAGTCGCGCAGTTTCTTGTTGTTGAGGCTCGCTTTCTTGGCGCGTTCTCGCGTCTGCTTGGTCACGCCGGCGATGGCTTTGCGCTCCTTTTCGCTTTCCTGAATCTTGTGGAGCATTATCTCTGCCGTCTGCGACTCGATGTGCAGATAGTTGTCGAGCTCGCGTTTGATGAAGTCGCCGATAAATTTCGCAACTGTCAACGAGCCGTCGGGACTCATGTCGCGTGAACCGAGTTTTGTCTTGGTCTGCGACTCAAACACCGGTTCCTGCACCTTGATGCTGATTGCAGCAACCATACCGTTGCGGATGTCGGAATATTCGAAATTCTTTCCGTAAAACTCCTTGATTGTGCGCGAAACAGCCTCTCTGAATGCCGACAGGTGAGTGCCGCCCTGGGTGGTGTGCTGACCGTTGACAAACGAATAGTATTCCTCGCCATACTGGTTGGCGTGGGTTATAACCACCTCGATGTCGGTGCCTGTGAAATGCATTATCGGGTAAAGGGGGTCGTTGGTCATATTCTCGCGCAGCAGGTCGACCAGACCGTTGCGCGAATGTATGCGCCGACCGTTGTATACGATTGTGAGACCGGTGTTGAGAAACGAGTAGTTTTTCATCATCGTCTCCACAAACTCATCGTTGTATTTGTAGTTCAGGAATATGTCCTTGTCGGGAACAAACTTGACATACGTGCCGTTTTCCTCGTCGGTTGGGCAGATTGGGCAGTCGTCGGTGATTTCTCCACGGCTGTAGCACACTTTCTTTTTCTCGCCGTTGCGGCATGAGGAAATCTCGAAATATGTCGACAACGCATTGGTGGCTTTCATGCCCACGCCGTTCAGACCGACCGACTTCTTGAAGGCGTCGGAATCATACTTTGCACCGGTGTTCATCTTCGACGATACGTCGACAACCGACTCCAACGGGATGCCGCGGCCATAGTCGCGCACTTCCACGGTGCCGTCGTCGGTGATGTTCACAACAATCTGTTTGCCGAAACCCATGGCAAACTCATCGATGGAGTTGTCGATCACTTCTTTCAGAATCACATAGATTCCGTCGTCGGAATGCGAGCCGTCGCCCAGCTTTCCGATATACATGCCAGGGCGTTTGCGGATGTGCTCTTTCCAGTCGAGCGTCTTGATGTCGTCGCTCGTATAGTCTGCAGCCGTTGACGCCTGCTCAAAATCCAAATCTTCTGCCATTACCGTTGTCTTTTAAATATGGCGGGCCACTGAGATTTCAAGCTCGTTGAGGTCCATGACGCGTTCGGCTATGGTGCCGTTGCGGTCAATGATGAATATTGCTGGAAGAGAGCCTACGTTGTAGTTCACGAGATTCTTCGACTGCGCTCCGGCGGGGTCGAACACTGCGGTCCACGGCAAGTTCTTGGCTGCGTCTTTCCATGAAAATTCAGAAGCGTCATAACCCACCTGATAGATGCAGAATCCGCGTGAGGAATATTTCTTGTTGATGTCGGCGAGGATGCGGTTGAACTCCGGCGACTCTTTGGCTGCGTAAGTGGTGAAATTGAGAAGCACCACCTTGCCGCTCACTGCAACGTCACTCAGTTTGCGCACCTTGCCGCCGGCGTCTTTAAGGGCAATGTCGAAATAGCCGATCTGGTTGGCGTGGATTGTGTCGGAAGGTGAGGCATTGCGTGGCTGCATGCGCATGCCTGCCATGTATTCGGCCTCCATATATTTTGTCAAAGGATTGCCCTCGCGGAATGTGCCGTAGCCAGTGGCAACAGCTCCGATAATCTTAAGGTCGGCGGCGTTGGATGGGTCAAACAGGCGATGTCCGTCAACGATTTTCTCCACTGTATAATAAGCCACGATGCTCGACGGGTCTTTCAGAAGTCGCTCCGTGAGTTCACGCTTTGTCCTGACATAATCCTGGCTGTCGGCAGCCTTGCCCGACAATGCCTGGACTTTGCGGTTCACCTCGGTGAGCCAGATGGCGTTGTCTGAGCCGGTCAGGGTGTAGCCGGTGTCGAAATTAGCCGTGTCGGCTTTCAGCTCGATATGGTCGAGACTGTCGATGGGGAAGTAGGCATATCTGCCATTGTATTCCAATCGGTAGATTTCAGGGAATGCCGGGGCGGCGCCATGGTAGGCAAACTTGCCGTCGCCATCGGTCTCGATTGAGTCGATGTTCACCCACACGCCGTTGTCGGTGCGCTGCACAACCATTTTCTTGTTTGCTGCACCGTCGATTGTTCCTTTAATCTCAAAACTATTCTTATCGCCGCAGGCATACAGCACCCCGGCGAGCATCACGAGTATATAAAGCAGTTTTCTCATTACAGTTATGTTTTTATGCCCCAAAGTTACATTTTTTCTGCGAAACTTTTCGCATTAAGGAGACAAACAAATGCATCAAGGCTCCTTTTGTTGACCCAAAACAGTCCGATAATTGCTAATATTCGTAAAACATATTCAAATAACCACAATTCCGGCTCTGAATATTTGCTCCTTTCAAGTTTCAACGATAATTTTGCACCATCAAGATGCAAAAAGCATCTGAAAATAGATGAAATGAAAATTTTAAGTTGTTCGATATTTGCCATGCTTGCCTTTGTTGCAGCGCCGTCGGCGTCGGCTCAGGTGTCGCGCATTGCCTTGGAAACAAGACACTGCCAGCATGAGAACTATGTGAATGTCTACGAATATGATTTCGTCGACGTTCAACCGCAATTCCCGGGCGACGACAGAGGCTTGATGAACTACATCAACCATGAGCGCAAATATCCTTGTGACGCATACCGCAGTCATATACAAGGGCGTGTGGTTTGCAGTTTTATCGTAAACACAGACGGCTCAGTCTGCAACGTGTCAGTGATAAAGGGTGTCCACCCTTCGCTCGACAGGGAAGCGATGAGAATAGTCAAGAATATGCCGGCGTGGAAACCTGGCCGGTTGGGAGGTGAGGATGTGCCTGTAAGATGCATAATTCCGATTGCCTTCCGTCTATAACAAGACCACAAATCTTTTTCATAATCTTATATTTTACCTCCTAACCTGTTGATAGGCCCGGAGGTTTTTTTATGCCATTATGCGTCGTTTTCGGGTTGTGCATACCTAATTGTTGTGAGACGCCCCATTCTCTTTACCATTTTTTTGCGATTGTAGCAGGAAAAAAGTGAAAATAACTTTGCGGTTGAAAAAATATCACAACAATCTGCAATGAACAAAACTGTATTATTACTGTCGGCTTGCTTGGTTGCTTCGATTATTCCAGCCAATGCGCGACGCAATAACAAAGAAGTTGAAAAAACGGTTACTACGACCACAACGGTGGTGCGCGGCGACACAACAATCACTACTACAACTGTAACATCGACGCCGGCTGAGCAGGAAAGCCAGCCTGGCAAACGCTCGTTTAAGTCGCGCCTTTCTCTGGGAGGATATGGCGAGGCTGTGATGACTCGAAATTTCTATAGCGACAACGTGAACCGATACTCTAAGGCGGAGGACTATAAGGATGCGAAAGGTCACAACCGTTTCGATCTGCCGCACGCTGTTATCATGCTTGGATTCGACTTCGGCCGTGGCTGGACTTTCGGCTCGGAAATTGAGTTTGAACACGGCGGCACGGAGAGTGCTGTCGAGATGGAGGCGGAAGAAACAGGCGAATGGGAGAAGGAGATTGAGCGCGGCGGTGAGGTCGCTCTTGAGCAACTGTGGATAAACAAGGAGTTCCGCCCGTGGATTCAGGTGCGCGCCGGACACATGGTGGTGCCTGTGGGCTCGCTCAACAGCAACCACCTCCCAAATGAGTTTTTCACGGTCTACCGTCCGGAGGGCGAGGCTACGATTCTGCCGAGCACTTGGCATCAGACGGGCATCAGCGTGTGGGGAAATTACAAATGGATGCGCTATGAGGTGATGGCTTTGCCGGCGCTAAACTCTTGCTTCTTCTCGAAAGACGCATGGGTGCATTATGGCGCAACTTCTCCTTTCGAATTCACTCCGGCAAACAATATCGCCGTGGCTGCCAGACTTGATTTCTTCCCGGTGCAGGGGCTGAGACTGTCGGCAAGCGGATATTTCGGCAACTCGTTCAACAACACGTTGCAGGCTGACTTCAACGGCAAATACAAGGACGTGAAGGGGGCTGTCACTATCGGTTCGTTCGACATGGAGTATAAAGGCTATGGTTTGATTGTCAGAGGAAACGCTACTTACGGTCATCTCGGCGACGCCGATAAAATTTCAGACTATAACCGACTTCAGATGAAAACGTCGCCCTACAAGCGCACGCTCGTGGGAAAGGAGGCTTATTCTTATGGCATAGAGGCTGGTTACAATATCCTGCGCCCGTTCTCAAGCATAAAGTACGACAAGCTGTATGTGTTCGGCAGATATGAGGCTTACGATGCCTACAAGCCTGCCAACGGAAACTACCGCGACTATCCGTGGACGGAAATCAAGCGTATGGCTGTAGGCCTCAATTATATGCCGATGAAGCAAATCGTCATCAAGGCGGAGTATTCAAAACGGTTCTTGAAAAGTCAGTACAATGATGAGCCGTCAATCTCTTTGGGTGTAACCTACACCGGCGACTTCCTTTAACTCGAAAATCAACAACAACTACTACAAATAATAATTACAATGAACAAAATCATTAAATTCCCGATGCTTGCCCTTACTGCGGCAGCAATGACTCTTGGTTTCGCTTCTTGTAGCGACAACAACGACCCAACACCCGGTGACTCTTCGGCTAAAGACGCCCAATTCGAGGCTATCGCCAAGCAATATCTGGCAAACACTGTCAACATTACTTATCAGAACCTTGCCGACAAGGCTGAGCTTCTCGTTGACCAGCTCAAGGCTATCCGCACCGACAAGACTGATGCCAACGTGCGGACTGCATGCAAAACATTCCTCGAGGCTCGCGCTTGGTGGGAGAAGAGCGAGGCTTTCCTTTTTGGCGCTGCCGGTGATTTCGGCATCGACCCGCACATCGACTCTTGGCCTTTGGACCTTGACGGTCTTCTCGTGGCGTTGAAAAACGACGCTCAGATTGCTGCGATGGATTCTGAAGACGGTGATGCTTATGCTGGCAACAAACTCGGTGCCGAACTGCTCGGTTTCCACGGTATCGAATATATAATCTTCAAGGACGGCGCTGCAAAGCCTGCCTCTGAAATCACCGACAAGGATTTGGTCTACGCTATCGCTGTTGCAGGCGACTTGCGCAACAAATGCTATCAGCTTCAAGTTTCTTGGGCTGGCGCAGACGCTTGTCCTAAAAACCGTGTCGCAAAATTGGAGGAGCTTGAGTGGAACACGACTACAACCGGCGGGTTCTCTTACAACGAGAATATGCTGAACTCTGGAAAGGCTGGAAGCACGTATGTGACTTGGACCGCAGCCATGCAGCAGATAATCGATGGTTGTATGGACATCAGCGATGAGGTCGGAACTTCAAAAATCGGCAAGCCTCACACTGGTGAAGACAAAAACTACATTGAGTCGCCTTATAGCGAGAATTCAATCACCGACTTCTACGACAACATCCTCAGCATCCAGAATTCTTACATGGGCGGCATTGAGGGCAAACGCGACGAGGCTAAATCGCTTCATGCTTATGTCAAGAGCGTGAACGCTGATCTTGACTCCAAAGTGGTGGCTGCCATCGACAATGCTCTTGCCAAAATCAAGGGTATGAAGGCTCCGTTCGTGAAGAACTACACCGACGCTTCCTGCCAGGAGGCTATGGATGCCTGCGATGCTTTGAACAAGGTTTTGGCTACTGTGAAAGAAGAACTTGCAAAATAAAAAATCAATCCCATATACAACAAAATGAAAAGACAACTTACAATTGTAAGTCGTTATATGGCAATGAGCATCTTGGTATGCTCATTTGCCGCTTGTAGCGACGACAATCCAAAGCCGGGAACCGGCGACGAAAAGGAACTAAGTGAAGAGTATTATTCCGGTGGAAAACTCGGTACAACATTCAACCAGTCGGCGACTGCCTATGAGGACCCGACTATCCCTGTTGAGGAAGGCGGTATGAGCGATCGGTTCAAGTATGGCGAATATTTCTTTGAGCGTGCGTTCAACCAGAGCAACAAGCCGTTCAACGGCCTCGGACCGCTTTACGTTCGCAACTCTTGTATCTCATGCCACCCTGGCTACGGCCACGGCCGCCGCATGGACCGCTATCGTGCAAACGACTGGGGAAACGGCTACCTGCTTGTGGTCTACGACCGCAACACGAATGCCTACTTGTCGTCGCTGACCGGTATGCCGCAGACAAAGGCGGTGGAGCCGTTCAAGGCTCCGCTCGACGAGGAGAAAATACAAATCACATGGCCTACCTACACCGACGAGTGGGGAAACAAGTTTGACGACGGTGAGACTTACGAGTTGATATATCCGGAAGTCAAGATTCCTGAGAGTGCGTTCTATGTGCCTATCGAATGCAACAACAAGCCGTTGCCTTATGCCGATGTTGAGGTGCGCCTTGAGTCGACAATCGGCATTTACGGAACTGGATTGCTCGACGCTATCGACGATGCCGACATCCTTGCGCAATACAAGGCTGAGGAGGCGAAGGGTGTGAAGCTGAATCCTGCTATCTTTGCAAACGGCGACTTCGTGAAGAAATATAAGGACGGACACGTGCTGCGCTACACCTACGCTCTCTCCCGCGGCCCGTTGCAGGACGGCCCTGGCGCCAACGCTATATGGAACATCACCAACGTGACGCGCAGCGACCGCCGTTCTCACTATATGACGGAGGCTTATGCCAAGAAGGCGATGAACGACAAGGACGTGCAGGATAAGTTCTATGAGTATTTCCCTGACTGGAACAAGACGGGAAACGTTGCCAACGACATCTACAACTATCTTATGAACAAGGAACTCCCTGTTGAGATGACCGACGATGACTATGTTAACTTCTACATCTGGCATCGTGGTCTGGCTGTGCCTGCGGCGCGCAATCTCGACGACCCGGTGGTGAAACGTGGAAAGGAATTGTTTACCGAACTTGGATGCACTTCGTGCCACCGTCCGTCATGGACTACGGGCGACGACAATTTCACCGATCCAAACGGGTTCTTCAAGAATGCCGACGCTCGTCTGCCTCGCTATCCGCACCAGAAGATTTGGCCGTACACCGACATGGTGCAGCATCGCTTGATGATGCCTAACGACATCCGCACTGGTTGGTGCCGCACAACTCCGCTGTGGGGACGTGGTCTGGCTCTCGTTTGCTCTGGTCATCAGGACCGTATGCATGATTGCCGCGCCCGCAACGTGCTGGAGGCGATTATGTGGCATGGATGCCCGGGTAGCGATGCCCGTTGGACGGTGGAGAAATTCCGCAAGCTGAGCAAGGCTGACCGCGACGCTGTTGTTGAATTCATCAACGCTATCTAATAATTTTGATGAGGGTACTGAAGAAAACGTCATTCGGGCTGATGGCAATCATCCTTGTGGTGCTTGCCGTCGGCACGATTTTACAGAAAATCGACAGCTCTGCCGTTGCCGCCTACACAAGCCCGTGGTTCGTGGCTTTGTGGACGGTGATGGCGGTGTCGGCTGTCGCATATATGCTGCGCAGCAGGCTGTATCGCCGGCTGCCGGCTTTTGCTGTTCATGCATCGTTTGCCGTCATTCTTGCCGGGGCGCTGACGTCGTGGCTCACAAGCGAACACGGCACGCTGCGCCTGAAGGATGGTGCGGAGGCAAGCGCGTTTACGCTCGACGACGGCTCTGTTGCGAAAATGCCGTTCAGCCTTAAGCTGCAACGGTTTGAGATTGAATATTATGCCGGAACGGAGGCGCCGATGGACTTTGTCAGCCATCTGTCGGCTGATGAGGTGAATGGCACCGCGTCGATGAACAATGTGTTTTCTCATCGCGGCTACCGTTTCTATCAGTCGGGCTATGACAGCGAGGGCGGATCGGTGTTTACCGTGGCTCACGACCCGATGGGCATCAGTGTGACCTATGCAGGATATGCTCTGCTGCTTGCAAGCATCTGCTGGTTCATGATGTCGGGAAAATCGCGTTTCCGCAGTTTGTTGAGAAAGTTGTCGGCAAAGCCGTTGGCGGTTGTGGGAGCACTGATGGTGGCAATGTCGGCGCAGGCTTCTGATTTGCCGGCTTTGCCTCAACAGCAGGCGGAGGAGATGGGCAATCTGTACGTGCTTTACGGCGACCGCATCTGTCCGTTGCAGACTATGGCGAAAGAGTTCACAGAGAAGCTTTGCGGCAACGCTACGTTCGACGGATTGTCGGCGGAGCAGGTGCTTTCTGGCTGGCTGTACTATCCAACTGATTGGAGCAAGGTGCCGATGATCAAAATCAAGAGCGCCGAGGTGCGACGCTTGCTTGGTATTGATGGCAAATATGCTTCTGTGCGCGATTTCTTTTCTGATGTCAACGAGTATAAGCTCGAGAAACCGCTCCGTGGCATTGACCGCTTCGCCGATCCTCAGGGGCTGCGCGAGGCTGCCGAGAAATTCGACATTATAAACCGTCTTACAACCGGCAAGTCGTTGAAAATATTTCCGCTGAAGGATGCTGAAGGCAAAATTGGATGGTTCTCGCAGGGCGATGACAATATCCCTGTCGAAACCGACACACAGGAATGGATGTTTGTGAAGATGAGTCTTAGTTACGCCAACGAGCTGGTGCAGACCGGACGATGGACCGACTTGTCTGACTTCTACACGAAAGTGCGCAAATATCAGAGAAAAAACGGAGGAGCGACATTGCCTTCCGACACTCGTTTCAAGGCGGAGAAGACTTACAACACCGTCAGCAACGCCCGTCCGCTTGCCATAACATTGATGTGCGTGGGGCTGGTGGCTTTCTTCTCGTTCTGCCTGTTGTCGGCACGCGGCGGCCGCCCTCGGCGGTGGGCGGTGTTGACGCTGCGCGCAATCGCGGTGGCGGCGTGGCTGTATATATCCGTTATTATCGTTCTTCTATGGTTTGTGAGCGGTCATATCCCGATGTCAAACGGCTATGAGACGATGCTGTTTCTGGCTTGGTGCGCAGTGCCGATAGCGATGCTTGCCGAACGTCGCATGCCGTTGGCTCTGCCAATGGGCGTGCTGCTCTGCGGAATGACTACTATGGTGGCGATGATGGGCTTCTCCAACCCGAGGATGTCGCAGCTGATGCCGGTGCTGCAGTCGCCGTTGCTGAGTGCGCATGTGGCGGTGATTATGGTTGCCTATGCGCTGCTTGCGTTTATGGCTATGAACGGCATCGCCGCTTTCGTGATGCGTATGCGCAACCGCGCTGCCACAGATGAGATAACGGTGCTGAAAGAGCACAGCGAACTGTTGCTGTATCCGGCTGTGATGCTGCTCACCATAGGTATCTTTCTTGGTGCCGTTTGGGCAAACGTGTCGTGGGGACGCTATTGGGGATGGGATCCGAAAGAAGTGTGGGCTTTGATCACGATGATTGTCTATGCTTTCGCATTCCACCGCGAGTCATTCCCGTGGCTGCGGAGGCCGATGGCTTTCCATACCTATATGGTGTTGGCTTTTTTCAGTGTGCTGTTCACATATTTCGGTGTAAACTTTTTCCTGTCAGGTATGCACAGTTACGCATAAGATTAAATATAATAACATTGACGTTTACTTCAATTAAGGAGGCTGCCCGTAGTGAATACGCGCAGCCTCCGCTTTTTATTCCCATAACAGAATATAGCTGTCTGGTAAGCTTTTTTATGCTGTTATTTTGCTGAAAATCAATATAAACAGAAGTGATGATTATATTTGCATGGCAGCAATGGAATCGGTCGCTAATCCTTTCCTGACTTTGACAGATTTATTCTTACCGACAACACGCCAATGCGCCAAGCCTATGGAAAAATGTTTTGCAATATAATTAACTAAAATTAACCGTGTGGGGATAATTATTGTGTTCTTGTTTGTTAAATTTGTAAATTCGAAAAACAAATTGCAAAATTATGAAGAATCCATGGTTAAACATTTCACTTAGCGACACTGTCGCCGATTGAGCCAACACGATGTCACATTCGCTTTGTGGCGGTAATCGAGGAAAATCGGAATAATCCTTGATGCCGGCACTTATAATTTGGAGATATTAAAAACAACTGAAAACTCTAAAAACAAATAGTAATGAAACGGAAAATTACGATTCTGACGATAGCCTTTTTGTCGTCGGTGCTAATGTGTGCCAATGCATTTGCCGCAGCAACCGGGCGTTGTGGAGATTCAATAAAATGGACTCTCGACGATTCAGGCAACCTCACGTTGTCAGGAAGTGGCGAAATGTGGAACTATGGCTATGTCACTTCGCCTTTTAAGGATTATGGAATAAAAACAGTGACAATCGAATATGGCATTACGAGCATAGGGGAATCTGCTTTCCTGGGTTGCCGTGGATTGACCGAACTTATATTGCCGAACAGCGTGACGAGCATCGGGGATTGTGCGTTCTATGGTTGCAGTGGCTTGACCGAACTTATATTGCCGAACAGCGTGACGAGCATCGGAAATTATGCTTTCAGCGATTGCAGTGGCTTGGAGAAGATTACAGTAGATCGAGGAAACAAACGCTACGACTCCTGGGGTAATTGCAATTCAATAATTGACACGGAAACCAACACATTGATTGTTGGATGCAAAAACAGTGTCATACCGAACAGCGTGACGAGTATTGGGTATTATGCTTTCTATGGTTGCAGCGGCTTGACCGAACTGACATTGCCGGACAGCGTGGCGAGCATCGGAGATGGTGCTTTCATTTGTTGCAGCGATTTGTCGAAGATAACATCGTTGGCTGAAATTCCGCCAGTGTGTGGCTCCGGAGTGTTTGACAGAGTCAATAAAACTAACTGCGAATTGATTGTTCCGATAGTATCTGTCACCGCCTATAAGCAGGCGGAAGTCTGGAATGAATTCAGCAACATAAGGGCTTTTCCAGAGTAGAGGTCACCGTGGCTGACAAGACACGGAAGATAGTGGTAGAATAGCCGCATCGCGCGTTGACATTGTTTCGTGGCGCATAGCTCGCGTATTCCGTCTTTTTTACGTTGAGCATATATAAACAAAAGGACTGGCACGGGGTGTCAGTCCTTTTGTCTATAAAAGTATTGCCGCAGGGCAATCGTCAAAACTATTTCCTGACTTTGACAAATCTTGAATGCTGGTTTTTGTATTTACCTATAAAACGAGTCATTCCCGTGGCTGCGGAGGCCGATGGCTTTCCACGCCTATATGGTGTTGGCTTTTTCAGTGTGCTCCTTTGTGTAGGCATCATCGTGAACACCCGCCACGGCACGGCCGCTGGGGTCGTTGACACCGCGGAACGAGGCGTCCCAGGCGAGGGCTTCGGCGGTGGAGCATGCCACGCTCGGCACGCTCGGCACGCTGCGAGCCGCACTGTCGGACGGGAAATATCCTTCAAAGATGGTGCGGTAGTAATATTCTTCCTTGTTCTGCGGCGGGTTGATGGGGAATCGTTCTGCCGCATGCGCCATCTGCTCGTCGGTGACGGCTGCTGCAGTCACTTCTTTGAGGGTGTCGATCCAGCTGTAGCCCACTCCGTCGGAAAATTGCTCTTTCTGTCGCCAAGCGACGCTCTCTGGGAGCATGTCGGCAAAGGCTTCGCGGACTATGCGCTTCTCAATGGTTTTGCCGGGACACATCTTGGATTCCGGATTGAGCCGCATCGCAATGTCAAGAAATTCTTTGTCGAGAAACGGCACGCGTCCTTCAACGCCCCATGCCGACAGCGACTTGTTGGCGCGCAGACAGTCGTAGAGGTGCAGCTTCGACAGCTTGCGCACGGTCTCTTCATGAAATGCGCGTGCGTCGGGAGCTTTGTGGAAGTAAAGGTAGCCTCCAAACACCTCGTCGGCGCCTTCGCCGCTGAGCACCATCTTTATGCCCATGCTCTTGATTACGCGGGCGAGCAGATACATCGGCGTGGAGGCGCGAACGGTGGTGACATCGTAGGTCTCGATGAAATATATCGCATCGCGCACGGCGTCGAGACCCTCCTGGATAGTGTAGTTGATTTCGTGGTGCACAGTGCCTATATAGTCTGCCACTTCACGGGCTTTTGCCAAATCGGGCGCACCTTTCAATCCTACGGCAAAAGAGTGGAGTTGAGGCCACCATGCCTCTTTCTTGTCGTCGGTCTCGATGCGGCGTGCGGCAAATTTTTTGGCAATGGCGGAAATTACCGAACTGTCGAGTCCTCCGGAAAGCAGCACACCGTAGGGCACGTCGCTCATCAGCTGCCGTCTGACGGCGTCTTCAAGGGCGTCGTGCAGGGCTTTTACATCGGCGGTGTTGTCTTTGACGGCGTCGTAGCTCATCCAGTCGCGTTTATACCAGCGGACCATCTTGCCTTCGCTGCCGCGGTAGTAATGTCCTGGCAAAAATGGCTCATACTCGTCGCAGAAGCCTTCAAGGGCTTTGAGCTCGCTGGCGCAGTACACGCGCCCTTCGTTGTCATGGCCTATGTAGAGCGGAATCACGCCTATGGGGTCGCGGGCAATGAGGAAATCATCGGTTTCCTCATCATACAGTGCGAAGGCGAAGATGCCGTTGAGGTCTTCGAGAAAGTCGATGCCTTTGTCGCGGTAGAGCGCAAGGATCACCTCGCAGTCAGACCCTGTGGCAAAGTCGTATTTGCCTTCGTAGCGCTGGCGGATGTCGCGGTGGTTGTAAATCTCGCCGTTGACTGCAAGAATCTGCTTGCGGTCGGGGGAGAACAATGGTTGGCCGCCACTTTCGGGGTCGACGATTGAAAGACGTTCGTGGGCGAGAATGGCCGACTTGCCGCAATAGATGCCGCTCCAGTCAGGACCGCGGTGGCGTATTTTTTTTGACATTGCCAATGCCTTGGGACGCAATGCCGAAACGTCGCTCTTGATGTTGAAGATTGCTGCTATACCACACATGATAGTATCGTTTTTTTTAGACTTGTTTGGTTTTAAGATATTTGTCGATGTCGGCTGCCGCTTGGCGTCCGGCGGCAATGCACCGCACCACAAGACTTGCCCCTGTGGCTGCGTCGCCTGCCACAAACACGTTGTCGGGCAATTCGGGTTGCTGGGGCTTAAGAAATCCCATGGCGAGCAACACAAGGTCAGCGTCGATGACTTCCTTTTTGCCGGTGGGTTTCATCAGCGGGCGTCCGCCTTCGGGGTTTGGCGTCCATTCCACTTCCTCCACCTCCACTCCGATGACATTGTTGTCCTTGCCGATGAATCTGGTCGACGACAGACACCACCTTCGCTCGCAGCCTTCCTCATGGCTCGAACTTGTGCGCAGCACTTGCGGCCACTGTGGCCATGGGGTGGCTGGGTTGTTGCCTACCGGAGGCTTCGGCATGATTTCAATCTGCGTCACAGCCACGGCGCCTTGACGGATGCTCGTGCCTATGCAGTCGCTGCCGGTGTCGCCTCCGCCGATTACCAGCACTCGCTTGCCTTTTGCCGTCACCCGCTCGTCGGCTGAGAATGTCTGTCCGGCAAGCACCCGGTTTTGTTGGCTCAGCAGGTCGAGCGCGAAATGCACACCGTTGAGGTCGCGTCCGGGAATGTTGAGGTCGCGCGCCTGGGGGGTGCCTGTGCAGACGGCATAGGCATCGAATCCCTTTGGAAGATTGAGGATGTCGATGTCGGCATTCACCTCAAAAGTTATGCCTTCTGCCTTCATCACATCGACGCGGCGGTCTATGATGGCTTTGTTGAGCTTGAAATTGGGAATGCCGAAGCGGAGCAGTCCTCCAACAGCCTCGCGGCGTTCGAACACGGTGACGTCGTAGCCGCGGCGGTTCAATTGGTTGGCTGTTGCCAGTCCGGCAGGACCGCTGCCCACTACCGCCACTTTTTTGCCGTTGCGTTGATACTGCCGCGGCACCACATATCCTTCGCGGAATGCTGTCTCGGCAATTGCGCCCTCGTCTTCGCGGATGGTGACAGGAGCGTCGACGGCAAGTTTAAGCACACAGCTCTTCTCGCACAGGGCTGGGCATATGCGTCCGGTGAATTCCGGGAAATCGTTGGTCAGCGACAGTATTTCATAAGCCTCGTGCCAGTTGCCTTTGTAGATGGCGTCTTGAAATTCCGGAGGGCGGTTGCCAAGCGGACATGCCCAGTGGCAGAACGGCACGCCGCAGTCCATGCAGCGGGATGCCTGCAGGCGGCGTTCGGATGTGTTGAGGGTTTGTTCCACTTCTCCGAAGTCACGGATACGGTCGTGGATGGGGCGATAGCCCGCCTCCTGGCGTGGTACGGTAAGAAAAGCCTTAGGATTACCCATATATGTTGTTTCGTTTTATCGGTTGGGAAAATAAGTTAATAGTCACGCTGCACCTCGGCGATTTTCTGTTGTAGTTTGAGCATCTGTTCCTCGGTAAGCACCCGCTTGTATTCGATAGGTGTCACCTGTATGAAGTCGTCGACATACCGGTTCCATTCATCAAGCATCTGGCGTGCCAGCGCCGAGCCGGTGTAGCGGTAGTGCTGACGAATGAGCTCGTGCAGCTCCTTGCGTGCCGAGGAGTCTTCGATGAGCGAGAGTTCAACCATCTCCATGTTGCAGAAGTAGTCAAACTTGCGGTCGGGATCCCAAACGTATGCCACGCCGCCGCTCATGCCGGCTGCGAAATTGCGTCCGGTTGCTCCGAGCACCACAACGCGTCCGCCGGTCATATATTCGCAACAGTGGTCGCCGACACCTTCAACAACGGCAATGGCACCTGAATTGCGCACGGCAAAACGTTCGCCGACACGGCCGTTGATATAAACCTCGCCGCTTGTGGCTCCATAAAGGAGCGTGTTGCCGGCAATGGTGTTTTTCTCTGCCGCGAAATGGCTTCTGACTGGGGGTGCCACGGCGATGCGTCCGCCGCTGAGTCCTTTGCCGAGATAGTCGTTGGCCTCGCCCTCAAGCTTGAAGCTTATGCCATGGGCGAGAAATGCTCCGAAGCTTTGTCCTGCAGAGCCTTTGAATCTGACGGAAATGCTCTCGTCGGGCAGACCCTCGTTGCCGAATTTGTCGGCAATCAATCCCGACAGCATCGCGCCTACAGCGCGGTCGGTGTTGGCGATTGCATATTCGAGCGACACTTCTTTGCCGTTGCTGATAGCCGGATAGGAGGCTGTTATGATTGTGCGGTCGAGCACGCTGTCGATGTCGTGCATCTGCGCTTCTGTGTGGCGTATGCTTGCGTCTCCGCTTTCTTTATGCAGCAGGCGGGAGAAGTCGAGCAGTTCTGACTTCTGGCTGACTGCTTTGTCTATCTCAATCAAATCGGTGCGGCCTATGATGTCGTTGAATTTCCGGAATCCCATCTCTGCAAGATATTCACGCACCTCTTCGGCGAGAAAACGGAAATAGTTGACCACGTGGTCGGCATGTCCGCGGAAGTGAGCCCTCAGTTCAGGATTCTGTGTGGCAACGCCCATAGGACAGGTGTTTGAGTGGCATTTGCGCATCATCACGCATCCCAATACGATAAGCACTGTCGTGCCGAATCCAAATTCCTCGGCGCCGAGCAACGCCATGCTCACGATGTCGTGTCCGGTTTTCATTTGGCCGTCGGTCTGAAGGCGCACTTTGCCGCGCAGCCCGTTGCGCACGAGCGTCTGCTGCGTCTCGCTCAGACCAATCTCAGGCGAGATTCCGGCATACCGCATCGATGAAGCCGGCGACGCTCCTGTGCCTCCCTCGGCTCCTGAGATTACAATCAGGTCGGCCTTTGCCTTTGCCACACCCGCCGCGATGGTGCCGACACCGCTTTCCGCCACGAGTTTCACGCTGATGGCTGCGCGCGGATTGACATTCTTAAGGTCGAAAATCAGTTGCGCGAGGTCTTCGATTGAGTAAATGTCGTGGTGCGGTGGCGGAGAGATGAGTGAGATGCCTGGAATGGAGTGGCGTGTGCGGGCAATCACCTCATTGACTTTGAATCCGGGCAATTGTCCTCCCTCGCCGGGTTTCGCTCCCTGTGCCACCTTTATTTGAATCTCCTCGGCGTTGACCAGATATTCCGTTGTGACGCCGAAGCGGCCGGAGGCAATCTGCTTTGTCTTGCTCGACAGCGACACTCCGTCGACCGCCTCGTGGAAGCGGCTGCTGTCCTCGCCGCCTTCGCCCGTATTGCTGCGTGCGCCGAGTCGGTTCATTGCCAGGGCAAGCGCCTCGTGGGCTTCCTTGCTGATGGCTCCAAACGACATTGCTCCAGTTACGAAATGCTTTACAATTTCTTCTACCGGCTCCACTTCGTCAATCGGAATCGGATTTTTCTTGAACGTGAAGAAGTCGCGCAGAAATATCGGTTCTGCTTTGTGGTCGGCGGCGGTTGTGAATTCTTTGAATTTATAGTAGTTGCCTTGACGGGTGGCAAGCTGCAGCAGTGCAATCGTTTCAGGATTCCAGGCGTGGCGCTCGCCGTCTTTGCGATATGAGAACTGCCCGATGTTTGGCAGAATCTCGTCTTCGTCTTTAATGGAGAAGCCATCATCGTGGAAATGCGTGTAGCTGTCGGCGATTTCCTTCAGGCGGATACCTCCGATGGACGATGTCTGTGTCCCGAAATAGTTGCGCAGCAGCTCCTCGCTGACTCCTACAGCCTCGAAAATCTTTGCTCCGCGGTAGGAACGGATGGTGCTGATGCCCATCTTGCTCATTATTTTGTAGAGACCCTTGCAAAGAGCCTTGATGTAGTTGCTTTCAGCCGTTTCGTAGTTCATCTGCACATCGCCGCGCTTCACCAGGTCGTCGAGCACGGCGAATGCCATATAAGGGTTGATGGCGCTTGCTCCATAGCCAAGCAGCAGTGCGGCATGCATCACCTCCCTGATCTCTCCGCTCTTGACGATAAGAGCGGTCTGCACACGTTTCTGCACCGAAATCAGATGATGGTGCACAGCACTCACCGCCAGCAACGACGGAATTGCCACATGGTCGCGGTCGACGCCCTCGTCGGTCAGTATTATGTAGTTCACACCGTCGTCGACCGATGCCTCGGCGCGGCGGCACAGCTCATAGATGGCTTCCTGCAGCCCGGCGGTGCCTTTTGCCGCATCAAACAGCATTGGCAGCTTCACGGTGTTGAATCCCTTGTATCGGATATTGCAGAGAATGTCGAGCTGGGTGTTGGTCAGCACGGGGTGGGGCAGACGCACCATCTTGCAGTGCGACTCGCTTGGCAAAAGGATGTTCATGCCCACAGCGCCGATATATTCTGTCAGCGACATCACCAGCTGTTCGCGGATTGGGTCTATGGCGGGGTTGGTCACCTGTGCAAACTGCTGTCGGAAGTAGTTGAACAGCAGTTGCGGACGGCTGCTCAGCACGGCAAGCGGCGTGTCGTTGCCCATAGAGGCAGTAGGCTCCGACCCGTTCTCGCACATAGGCTTTATGGTGCGTTCCACGTCTTCGCGCGTGAATCCGAAAGCACGCAGCTTTCTGCCGAAGAGACTGACGGCATTGTCCACTTTGCGTCCGCTGCGTAGCGTGTGCAGCTCGATGCGGTTTGTCGACAGCCATTGTCGGTATGGGCGTGCGGCGGCAAGCTGCGCTTTCAGCTCGCCGTCATAGTATATCTTGCCTTCCTGTGTGTCGACAAGCAGAATTTTGCCAGGTTGCAGACGTCCTTTTTCTTCGATGTCGGCAGGTTCGATGTTGATTACTCCAGCCTCGCTCGCAACCACCATCATACCGCCTTTCGTAATCAGATAGCGCGCCGGACGCAGACCGTTGCGGTCGAGCATTCCGCCGGCATAACGCCCATCGCTGAAAAGAAGTGCCGCCGGTCCGTCCCACGGTTCCATAAGGATGGAGTGGTATTCATAAAACGCTTTCAAATCCTCGCTGATAGGATTCTTGTCGTTGAACGACTCCGGCACGAGCATTGCCATGGCGTGCGGCAGACTTAGTCCCGACATTACGAAGAATTCCAGCACATTGTCGAGCGAGGCGGAGTCGCTCATGCCCGGTTGGATGATTGGACGTATGTCCTTGACGTTGCCCAACGCCGGCGTCGACAGCACGCTTTCTCTTGCCTCCATCCAGGCGCGGTTGCCGCGGATGGTGTTGATCTCGCCGTTATGCGCCAGCAGACGGAACGGCTGTGCCAAACTCCAGGTTGGAAACGTGTTGGTGCTGAAGCGGGAGTGCACCAACGCCAGCCCGCTTGTGAAATATGGTTGTGTGAGGTCTTTGAAATACTCGCGCACTTGGGTTGACGAGAGCATACCCTTATAAATAATGTTCTTGCTTGACAGCGACACTATATAGAAGTCCTTGTCGTCGATGCGGCGCTCGATGCGTTTGCGCACAAGATATAACGTGCGCTCAAAAGTGTCGGTGTCGGTAACTCCGGTAATGAAAATCTGCTTTATGTCGGGTTCTGTTTCGCGGGCGTCTTTGCCGAGAATCTCTGAGCGTACGGGCACATTGCGCATGTGCATCAACTGCAGTCCCTCACGCTCCACTTCTTCAATCACGATTCCCATAATTGCGGCTTGGCGTTTCTCGTCTTTCGGCAGAAACACCAGTCCGGTGCCGTATTTGCCTTTCTCCGGCACTGGAATGCCTTGAAGAAGAATGAATTCGTGTGGAATCTGAATCATAATCCCGGCGCCGTCGCCTGTCTTGTTGTCGGCACCCTCTGCGCCGCGGTGCTTCATGTTTTCAAGCACTGTCAGGGCCGCATCGACCAGTTCGTGGGATTTGTCACCATTGATGTTGACGAGCATGCCCACACCGCATGCATCGTGTTCGTAGGAAGAGTCATACAGCCCCAAGGGCTGGTGACTTGGATAGTCTTTTTGGTCTATCTTCTTGGAAAAAAGATTGTTTTTGTTCAAATTTTCTTTCATAATCCCGCTTTTTTCTCTTCTTTACTTACATTTTGACTGCAAAGATATGGAAAAACATCAAGCCTGCAAACTAAATGCGACAAAAATAGCCGTTGTTGTGGAAAAAAAGTTTTGCAAATACGTTGAAAATAGCAAAAAGAAAGCGAATATGGCTGAAATGTGGCATAACAGTCAGAACTGCTGCGTGCGGATGATTGTTTTATTGAAAAATAGGCTGCGGTTCGGCAAAACATTTTCAAACAAGTTTGAATGTTTTTCACTCACCTTGCACTACTTTCAATAAAATAGGCTGCGGTTCGGAATCGCAAAATCAAATAAATTTGTTTTGCGCTTCACTCGCCTTGCACTATCTTTGCAGTTGATAAAACAACAACCGGATGAAACCAAATTTTTTTAAGGGGCTTCTTAGGCGAGTGCTTGTGTTGCTCCGTTACATTTGGCGCGGCTGCGTCAAAATGTGGAATTGGTATCGGCGCACTTACAAGCAGGCGCGTTGGTATGGAAAAGTGGGTATTGTGTGTGCCACGGTGGTGGTGTCGTTTGTCCTTTATTTGATATTGGTCGACATCAATTTCTTGTGGCTTTTCGGAAAATCGCCGAGCTTATATGACATAGCCCATCCCAAACAAGATGAAGCGTCGATTGTCTACAGTGCCGACGGCAAGGTGCTCGGACGTTACTATCGCGAGAACCGTATCCCTGTTGAATATGACGAGATTTCGCCAATGCTCATCAACGCGTTGGTGTCGACGGAGGATGAGCGTTTCTATTCCCACCACGGCATAGATTTTCAGGGTGTGGCGGCTGCGATGAAGGATATGGCTGTGCACCACGAGGCGCGTGGAGCGAGCACGATTACTCAGCAGCTGGTCAAGAATATGTTCCGCACACGCACGGAGTATTCCACCGGACTCACTGGATTTATACCTGGCGTGCGTCTGTTGGTGATGAAGACGAAGGAATGGGTGACGGCTGTCAAACTGGAGATGTTCTATACAAAAAAGGAGATTCTGACGATGTATCTCAACACGGTGGATTTCGGCAGCAATGCTTTCGGCATCCGCACGGCGGCGAAGACTTATTTCAACACGACGCCGATGCAGCTGAAGACGGAGGAGTCGGCTGTGCTTGTCGGTATGCTGAAGGCCACTACGACCTACAATCCGCGTCTTAATCCGAAGAATTCAAAAAGCCGCCGCAATGTGGTGTTGAGCAACTTGTTGCGCAAGAAGTTTCTTACGCACGAGGAGTATGACTCGCTGAGCGAGCTGCCGATAGAACTGAAATATACGCCTGTGAAGCCTACCGACGGCAAGGCACCGTATTTCCGCGACGTGCTTGCCGATGAGCTGCAGAATGGATGGTGTAAGGACAATGACAAGGATCTCTATGGCGACGGACTGCGCATCTACACGACCATCGACTCGCGTATGCAGAAGTATGCCGAGGAGGCTGTGATGAAGCACATGCAGCAGGTGCAGCGCAATTTCAAGTCCGACTGGGGCAATGAGAATCCGTGGCGCGACGAGAACCGTGAGGAGAAGAAGGGATTTATTGAGGACATCGCCAAAAGAACTGACTACTACAAGCAGTTGTCGGCACGTTATCCCGACGACCCTGATTCGGTGAATTATTATATGAATCTGCCTCACCGCGTGAAGTTGTTTGACTACAATGCTCCCGACCAGGTGCGCACGGAAATGATGAGTGCGATGGACTCCATCAGGTATATGGTGAAGTTCCTGCATTGCGCATTTGTGGCGATGGAGCCTGAAACGGGCGCTGTCAAGGCCTGGGTCGGCGATATTGACTATAATTATTGGCAATATGACAAGGTGACCGCTGAGCGTCAGCCGGGATCCACATTCAAACTGTGTGTCTACACAGCCGCGATGGAGGCTGGACTCGGCCCGTGCGACGACCGTGTGGACGAGTGGAAGCAGTATGACGCTTTCGACAAAGACGGCAAGCCGACGAAGTGGACTCCGCGCAATGCCAACGGATACTATACCGGCGGAGCGATGTCGCTGAAGCACGCGTTCTCAAATTCGATCAACTCGGTGGCTGTCTCGGTGGCGCATGAGGTGGGCTTGAACCGCGTTGCCGACGTGGCTCATAAACTGGGCATCACCTCTCCGATAAAAGAAACTCCGGCAATGCCGCTCGGCACGGAGGATGTCACTCTGCTCGAACTGGTCGACGCCTACTGCACGGTGATGAACAAGGGCAGGCACAACGTGCCGGAATTTGTCACCCGCATCGAGGACAAAGACGGCAATGTGCTTTATGTGGCTGAACCGAAAAATGAGCAGGCAATCAGCGAGGAGTCGGCTTTCTTGATGCAGCAGATGCTGCTGGCTGGTATGACGGAGCCGGGAGGCACGTCGCAAGCCTTGTGGAGCTACGACATCCATCATTTCGACACCAATTTCGGAGGCAAGACAGGCACTACGTCAAACAACAGTGACGGCTGGTATGTGGGCGTGACGAAAAACCTTGTTGCCGGATGCTGGTGTGGAGGAGAATACCGCAGCGTGCATTTCCGCAGCGGACGGATGGGGCAGGGTAGCCACACGGCGCTGCCTGCGTTTGGCTATTTTATGGAGAAAGTGCTGCGCGACCCGCAATTGGCTGCGAAATATCGGGGAAAGATTTCCGACAAGCCGTGGCCCGGTCTGAGGGTCGACGACCGCCCGTACAACTGTCAGGGCTATGTGGCGCCTTCCGACACTACTGATGTTGACAGCACCGATGTTGAAGACATTGATATGCCCGAGGAAGAAATCGAGCTTGACAACAACGGCAATGAAATTCCGTCGGAACCGGCACAGGGCAATATTTGACGGAACAGTATAAAAACAATAACCGCGGAGGGCATAGGCTTTCCGCGGTTGTTGTTTGTGAGTGTTGCTGATTAGTATTGTTCCTTCTCGTTGGGGAAATCAGAGGTCTTCACGTCCTCGATGTATTTTGCCACAGCGTCGGTGATGATTGTGCCCACATCAGCGTAGCGGCGCAGGAAGCGAGGCGAGAATCCCTTGTTGATGCCTAGCATGTCGTGCATCACGAGCACCTGTCCGTCGACACCGCCTCCGGCACCGATGCCGATGATAGGAATTTCAAGCATTTTTGCCACTTTTTTTGCCAATGTGGCGGGGATTTTCTCAAGCACGATTGCAAAGCATCCAATCTCCTGCAGCAGTTTGGCGTCTTCGATAAGTTTGTTTGCCTCAGCCTCTTCGCGGGCACGCACGGTGTATGACCCGAATTTGTTGATTGACTGTGGTGTCAGTCCGAGGTGACCCATCACGGGAATGCCGGCGCACAGGATGCGCTCAATCGACTCGCGCACTTCGGCGCCGCCCTCGAGCTTCACGCAGTCGGCATGTGTTTCCTTCATGATGCGGATTGCCGAAGCCAAAGCCTCTTTAGAGTTGCCCTGGTATGTTCCGAAAGGCATGTCTACAACCACGAGCGCGCGGTTCACGCCACGCATCACCGACTTGCCGTGATAAATCATCTGGTCGAGCGTCATCGGCAGAGTGGTCACGTTTCCAGCCATCACGTTGCTGGCGGAGTCGCCCACGAGAATCACGTCCATTCCAGCCTCGTCGATGAGTTTCGCCATCGAGAAATCGTAGGCTGTAAGCATAGATATTTTTTCTCCGCGCTGCTTCATTTCGAGCAGGCGGCGAGTAGTCACTTTCCGTTTGTCTTCTGTGTAAGTTGACATAATCAATTAGTTTTTAAATTTAATTCGGCTGCAAAGTTACGTCTTTTAAATGACAAAAGGAAAAAAAGGTGCTGCCCACATCTGAAAATCGCTGAAATGTGCTAAATTTGCAAATAAAACATAAAAATCTGTGATATTATGATTGTACACGAACAGCTTTCTTTTCAGGATGCATTGTCGCTTGCCACAAAGCGAATTTTTGAAACAAAGGGACGCTCCCGCCGGTCTGAGTTTTGGTGGGCTATGCTGGTTGCCTATTTCATATCAAATTTCCTTCCTCCGTTTTGGCTTGTGACCATACCTATATCAATCAGACGGTTGCACGACACGGGACGCAGCGGATGGTGGATGTTTTTCCCAGTAGTGGCCACAATCATTATTGTCTCAATGTGTGTCTCGGATGTTCTTAGCTTTATGACGATGGATGATTTTGAGGACACCATTACTCCGTTTGTGGTATTTGGCAAGTATATATTTTTCTGTGGCATAGTTTCTGTATATCAGATTGTGATGATAATATTCTTTTGCCAGGACAGTGCGGAGGGCGAAAATCGCTACGGAGCGTCGCCGAAATATGAGGAAGAGCCTCCATGTGTCCCTCCGGAAGAAAGAAAAGAATAATGCTTTATGGATATCGAGCAGGTCAGGGAATACGCTTTGTCTTTGTTTGGTGTGACTGAGGATCAGCCGTTTGGCGACGACGTTGTCACCTTTCGTGTTGAAGGCAAGATTTTTCTGTGCCTTTGGCTGGGTGGAAGTCGGCTCGGCATGAAGGGTGAGAATTCGCGGTTTGCATGTAAATTGGCTCCGGAGAGAAACGAGGCGTTGCGCGAGCGATATGCGGCGGTGACCCCAGCGTTTCATTGGAACAAGAAGCATTGGAGCGACGTGTATTATGGGCAACTTGCCGCAGAAACCGTAACGGCGTGGATAAAAGAGTCGTATGAGCTTATAGTCAGCAAGCTGCCAAAGGCGGTGAGAGCAAAATATCAGTAACATTATATTCAGAATGAAAGCATATACATACATAGAGAAGGGCAAGTTTGCCTTGATTGACAAGCCTAAACCAGAACTACAGGAAGCGACAGACGCCATTGTCCGTGTGACCCTCGGCAGCATCTGTTCAAGCGACCTGCATATAAAGCACGGGAGTGTGCCGAGAGCGGTGCCGGGCATCACTGTCGGCCATGAGATGGTCGGCGTGGTGGAAGAAGTAGGCGCCGACGTGAAAGGCGTGAAGGTAGGCGACCGTGTGACCGTCAATGTGGAAACCTTCTGCGGTGAGTGCTTCTACTGCAGACACGGCTATGTCAACAACTGCACTTCTCCTCATGGCGGATGGGCTCTCGGATGCCGTATCGACGGCGGACAGACGGAATATGTGCGTGTGCCGTTGGCGTCGCAGGGCTTGGACCGCATTCCCGACAGCGTGACCGACGAGCAGGCTCTGTTTGTTGGCGATGTGCTTGCCACGGGATTCTGGGCGGCGCGCATAAGTGAGATTACGCCCGACGACACGGTGCTGATTGTCGGTGCCGGACCTACGGGCATCTGCACGTTGATCTGTGCGATGCTGAAGCGCCCGAAGCGCATCATCGTGTGTGAGCCGTCGGAAGAGCGGCGGGCTTTTGTCAAGGAGCATTATCCCGACGTGCTGCTGACCACGCCGGATGCCTGCGAGGAGTTTGTGAAGCAACACAGTGACCATGGCGGCGCCGACAGGGTACTGGAAGTGGCTGGCGCAAAGGATACGTTCCAGTTGGCATGGCGCTGTGCGCGGCCAAATGCCATTGTCACGGTCGTGGCGCTTTATGACGCTCCGCAGGTGCTACCGTTGCCCGATATGTATGGCAAGAACCTGACGTTCAAGACCGGCGGTGTTGACGGTTGCGACTGCGAGGAGGTGCTCAGGCTCATTGAGCAGGGGAAAATCGACACCACTCCGCTTATCACGCATCGCTTCCCGCTTGACAGGATAGAGGAGGCATACCGTATATTTGAGAACAAGGAAGACGGCGTAATCAAGATTGCCGTCTATAATTGATACCTTTAAGATTATTAACCATTGAGTTGCGAATTAAATGATTTTCTAACTAAATGAAAAAAACGAACATGAAAAATTTCCTGACATTACTCATCGCTATGCTTTTGCTGCTTCCGACGGCCATGCATGGAGCCGGCAAGAAGGTGGTAACATCTATCGACATCACTATTCCGTTGCCCAAAGACGGTATGGGTATCGAGGATGGCGAGCAGATGCAAATCACCGCAGCCAAGACAGCGTATGGCGACCTGGTTCAGCAAGGCATCGCGTTGGTCTTCAGTATTTTATGAGAAGGCGAGTTCAACAGAAAAAATTCCGATTCTCCCAAGTTCCAGGCAGGCTATACGTATCGTGCCAGCATGAAACTGATGCTCGACACCCAGAGTCCCTACATCATCAAGTATGCGATGCGCGATGGCGACTACTATGTCGATGACACCATGCTGAAGATTACCGTCAACGGCGAGCCTGCCAGAGTGCTTGTCGGCAGCCCTTACTTCCCCCGCTGCAGTTTTGTGGTTACCGTGCCTGGCGGCGATGGCGGCAATCTCAAGAAGGAGAACCTGTTCTTTGACTATAATGCCAACAAGGAGAAAAATCGTGCCAGCAATAATGTCTATACAAAAGAGACAGCCGACGCCTGCTGCGCATCATTCCATCCACATGATGTGGTCACCATTACAGAGACTCACGACCCGTTGCCCGAGTTTGAAGGTCCCAACCGAGTCTTTCTTACCAAGGTTATCGTAGACACCGGCAACAAGACGGATTACTTAAAGTTTGCCCATTCGTTGACCCAGTATATGGGTGGCTATTACAACCTCAAGGAGGTGTGGCTCAGCGACAAAGTCAACGCCGTGGAGTTTATGCGCGAACTCGACGAAGGCATGAAGAGCAAGCTGTTTCCCAACTATTATCATTTCTACGGCCATAGCACAATGTTTCTTGCCGGCGACGCCACCCTGTGTGTGCCAGCCAGTCAGGCTGCTGCCGTCAAAGCACAGATGGCACGTCACAGCAAGTTCCCGTGCTACACCGTAAGAACATATACCGGCAACGTGCAAGAAGCCCAGAAGGCCGGACTCGGAGCCACCAAGAATCCCTGTACAAAGCACAACTTTGTGGCACGCCTGTATACTGCCGACCGTGTGATGCAGCACTATACCTGTAAGCAAGATCCTAAAGTGTATTACTCATGCAGCATCTGCGGGGAGTGTGAGCGCAATCCGCGCCACACTTTCATGTTCGTCGACAAGGAGGAAGAGAAAAGATACGTACCGGGCGTCCATTCCTTTACTGCCGACCTTGCCACCGAGCAGGCCTATGTGGGCACCAATGCCGCGGGCGAGCATATCTATTGGAAGAGCTGCAAATGGTGTGGCTTGTCTTACAACTATGAGCAGCGCCACCTCACCGAGAAACACTTCCGTCTGTCGGGATCTGACGGCACGTTGGCACTGTATCGCAAACATATGGAGGCAGCGCTCGACATGCGTGAGGACGAGGCAAAACTGAGCACTACCGCTCAGCCGGATATGTTTACTCTGCCAGCCCGCAGCACTGTGAAGAAGAGCAAGTGGGCAGAAGACGCTGTGACGCGCGCCCTCACTGACAACCTTATCGACGAGCAGCTGCTTGGCGACGACTACACCCTTACCGCCACGCGCCAACAGGTGGCATCGATAGCCAAGAGGCTCATCAAGGAGATGACCGGAAAGGACGCCAATGAAGGAAAACTGAACCTCTTTGCCGACATAGCCGGTGGCGACCTCGACATGAATGCCGCTGTAACCCGTCAGGAGATGGCAACGCTCATTTATCGTGCCATGCGCTATATTGAGAAAAACTCGGAGTATACTTATACCGAATACGACTCCAATCTTGATGCCTATACCGACAGTCAGCAAATCAAACCGTGGGCGAAGGAGCCTATGGCGTTTATGGAGGCCCTGGAGCTTGTTGATCCCGTCACATCAACCACTCTTGTGCCCGACGGCGCTTGCTCCATCGAGCTGGCGCTCGCCACTGCCGAGCGCGCCACGATGGCACAGCACACCGGATGGGCGCAGACCGTATCAGATGGTGAAAAGAACGATTATATCTCTGTTGCCAACAGCCACGATGCCCTTGGTTCCTCCAATTCCACATTGGGCTTCTACGAGCGTGTGTGGGTCTATCGTATGAGAAACAACAACGGCAAGATAGAAATCAAGGATAAATATACGGGTCAGCATCTCGAGTTCAACAGGAACTATCTGCATCCTGTGCGCTGGCGTGGCAACGGTGTGTCAAACGTTTCACAAAAGGTGAGAAACGTCCGCAACAAAATCAATAAATGGCAAAAGAAAAACGACAGATAGAGAAAGGGTAGGCTGTGATGAGGTTTCCTCATCACAGCCAATGACCAATAACGAGATGGCCGCCTTTGTCACTATGACAGAGGCGGCTGTTTGTTGGTATGCTCGGCATGAGCATTGCGTTATCCCGAACTCGCGTTTTTCACGACTGCCAAGTTTACATTTAGCGTCCATCGTCGAGATGAAGCACAAGGTCGGCCTCCAGTCCGTAGCCTTTGTACATCATCTACTCTGGAGATATCGTCCCGACAGATGGCATCAACATAATTGCGTGCAATAAGTAGCTTTGCCTTATCACTCATTTGTGCATATTTAGTGCGATGAATTGTGCTGTTTTGTAACTAACTTTTGTGGTAATTTGTAACTAACTTTTGTGGTAATTTGTAACTAACTTTTGCGGTAATTTGTAACTAACTTTTGTGGTACACTTTTGCAGCGGTTGAGTACGTGTTTTGCTTATCGTTGCTTATTTCCATATTTGACCAAGGTCAAAATCGGCTGCACATTTACAGCACGTTCCGAGAGAAGTCAGCAGAGGTCATAGTATCCTGTCTATAGGGAAGGAAATAGTAAATGACCGCTACCTTGAGAGTCTTTTGTAGACAGATGCCCGAAAAGGACTCTCTATTCACACGATAGGACGGAATCCGACAATAGAATCGAAGTGACGTGCTTCGAAGGGATGCCGGGAAAACAAAAGAGGGAGGAAAACGGCTTTGTTTTCCTCCCTCTCAATTTGTCTGTCGCGTTGCTATTGCTTTGCGTTGCGCTTGATAGAGTCGTAGATGTAGTCGAAGATGTTGTAACGGGCACCAATCTTTGAGAACGCCGGGTTGTTGCGGCTTGGGCAGACGCGGTTGCTGAGGAAAATGTAAATCAGGTCTTCCTTCGGGTCAACCCAGAACGATGTGCCAGTGAATCCGGTGTGTCCCACCACTTCCGCACTTGCTGCATCCGTTATCGAAGAGTAGCTCGGATGCTTGAAGTTAGGCTTGTCAAATCCGAGTCCGCGGTGCGAATTGAGCGATTTCATTGTCAGGAACGTGTTGACAGTAGACTGCGAGAGGATGCGCTCGCCGCCATACATTCCTCCAAACAGCCACATCTGGCACAGTTTGGCAAGATCGTTGGCGTTGGAGAAGAGCCCGGCATTTCCTTGTATGCCGCCGGAGAATGCCGCTGTCTCGTCGTGGACAACGCCGCGGATATATCCTTCGCGGAAATACTCGTCGAGCTCTGTCGCTGCGATTTCTTTTTCAGGGAAGAAGTCGAGCGGGCGGTAGACGGTGCGGAAAGCGCCGATGCGGTGGAAAATGTTGTCGTAGACATAGCGGTCGTGGCGCACTCCGGTCACGTTCTCCTCCGCCTGACGGAGCAGGCAGAAGTTGAGGCAGCTGTACACATAATTGTGGTTTGTGCGCTGGCGCTCGTTGTAGATCATGTTCATCACCGAGTCCATCGTGATTTGTCCCACCCATAGGTTCTTGCCAATCTGCACGTTGAATTTGTCGGTGCGTTTAGGCGAAGTGATGTCGGAGCGCACGTGTGCAGTGTTGTTGATATATGCGCCTCCGGCAAACCGCTTGTAGTTGGCTGATTTTTTGCCCACGCTGAGCGCGCCGGTGTAGCTATTAGGGTCGGTCATTTGTTCGTAGATGCTCAGCGACGGTGGCATTCCCGTTTCGTGGAAAAGCAGGTCGCGGATTGTCAACACGCCTTTCGACGAGCCTTTCAGTTGAGGAATATAGTCGCTGAGGAAACCATTGATGCTTAGCTTCTTGTCGTCGACGGCTTTCATGATGCCCGACAGGGTTCCAGTGGCTTTCGACACAGATGCAAGGTCGTAGAGCGTGTTGCCGTTGACGGCATCGTCTTTTCCGTTGTCGGTGTATCCGTAACTTTTCTTTACAACGATTTTTCCGTGGCGTGCCACAATTACTTGGCAGCCAGGGAAGGCTCCTGCCTTCACACCGAGGTTGGCGATTGAGTCGATTTGCTCTACGAGTTTCTGGTCAAGACCTACGGCTTCAGGCACGTCGTAGCCAAGGCGTGACGCCATCACAGTGACGCCGTCGCCAACTTTTGCAACTCCGGCAACGCTTACCGGCATGCGGCCAGAGGCGTCGCTTCCGCCGAACACCACTTGTGCGGCATATTCCTGAGCAAAGGCATGGTCTTCGTAAGCCTCGATTACAGCCGCGCTTCCGGCTATCTCCTCGCTGAAGTCGGCAAGGTCGTAAGGCTTGATGAAGAACACAAGAACCACTTTGCTCTTACCGGCTTTCGCGATGGCTTTCGCGATGGCACGCTTGGTGCCGCCGTTGTTGTTGAACACACCGATTACCAATGCCGATGCGTTGTCGTTGTCTTCAGCCCACGACTCGGCGTTGTGTTCGGTGAGATGGTGGGTGGTGATGTCGGTATAGAGGGCGCATGTCTGGGTGAACACCTTTGCGTCGTCGACTTTCTCTCCAGCCACAGCCACGCTCACCTTGTTTTCAAGATGCTTCACAGGCAGGCAGTCGCCGTCGTTTTTCACTATGGTCATCGCCGCTGCGTAGAGCTTGCGCAGCACGAGCTGTGCGTGGCGCGAGTTGATGCGCTCCATCATACCGTCGATGTTGACAGGCTTGTAATTGTTGAGGCCGAGAGCGTATTTGTATCTCAGCACTTTCTTGCACGTCAGCTCGATTGACTTTTGCTTGTCGCCGCCTTGATTGTAGTAGTCGAGAAGCTCGTTGAAACTTTTTTCGAGATTGTACGGTTCAAGAAGCACGTCGGCACCTGCGAGGAAAGCCCTCAGTCCGTTAGGATTGCCCGACTTCCTTGCCCCCTGCATTGTAAGCGCGTCGGTAAACACCAGTCCGCCGAAGCCTAATCTCTGTTTGAGCAAACCTGTGACAACGCTTGGAGTCAATGATGTAGGGTTGTTGCCCGTTTTCAATGCCGGTATCTGAAGGTGTCCTACCATCACGCCCGAAAGTCCGGCATCGGTGTAGGCTTGGAACGGCACAAGGTCGATCGACTCGATGCTTGCAAGCGAGCGGTCGACAATCGGCAGCGTCTTATGAGAGTCCTTCTCCGTGTTGCCGTGTCCGGGGAAATGCTTAGCCACCGACAGCACACCGCCGTCCTCAAGACCGCGAGAGTAAGCCACTACTTTGTGTGCGACGTTTTCGGCATCCTCGCCAAACGAGCGCGTGCCGATTACGGGGTTCAGAGGGTTGCTGTTGACATCGGCAGTAGGGGCGAAATTCACAGTCACACCTATCTCTTTGCATTCGCGAGCCATTTCGCGTCCGTATTCATAGATGAGCATATCGTCCTGCACGGCGCCGAGCATCATGTTTTTAGGAAAACGCGGAGTGTCGGGCATGCGCATCGACAATCCCCATTCGCCGTCGAGAGCGATGGCAACCGGTGTTGATGAGATGCTGTTGACGTAGTTTGCGAGTTCGGCGTGGTGCTCAGCCTTGCCGTTGGCAAAGTATGCCCACCCGATATGGTATTTTTCTACGGTCGATTTGATTTGGCGTTTCGCAGCATTGACATCTTTTGACTGGAAACTTTGAGCAATCAGCTGACCCACTCGTTGCTCCGGAGTCATGGAGTTGTAGACAGAGTCGACCCAGGCTTCCATTTCATCCTGGGGCTGGTTGCTGATAAACAATGGAGTCTTTGCCGTAATGATGCTGACGGCGATAAGACTGATGCCTAATAGTAAAATTTTTCTTAGATGCATTGTCTTGGGCTTATTTTTTGGTTATACGTTTGGTGTGGTCAAGCGACAGTTTGGGGTTTTCCTTCACATAGTCGGCGATGTCGAATTTCATCGGGCGGTCGCTGCTGTAGAGCAAATTCGCCTTTGCGAAGGAAACGAGGTCATCGTTGCCCTCGTAGATGTAGCTTATCGTCGAGATGCGGTAGGTGCGGTTCTTGTCGATTTTCTTTCCGTTGATTTTTGCGTTTATGGCTTTGCCGTCCTTGATTGTGAACGAGATTCCGCGGCTCACGCATTGTCCGCCTTTCATAGCAAGGTTGTCGAGGCATTCCTGAAGCAGCGTGCCGTTCATCTCGAGCACAACGATGTTGTTGTCGAACGGCATAAGGTTGTAGACCTCGCCGAGACTCAACTCGCCTTTATGAAAGTCGGATCGCAGACCTCCGGAGTTTGTCACTCCGGCGTCGACTTCAACGCCCGACAGCCGTTCGCCGACAGTCTTTACGGCATCCGCCGCCCAGTTTCTCATAACGGTTGAGTTGCGTTGCATATCCTCGTCGGTAGAGCCGATGATGATAGCCATCACACGAGCCACTTCCTCGTCAAATGGCTTCAGCCACGCTTCCGTGGCAGCGTCAAGACGGCCGTCGTAGCGGGAGTCGATAGGCAGCAGTTCGTAAGCAGGCAGCTTCTGCAAGTCGTCGAGGTCGATGGTTATTTTTGTTATAGTGTGGCATTCGTTTCTGTTTTGAGCTACCAGAACATTTTTGCCAGCCTTGTTTGTAAACACGTATTGGTGATTGCCGGTGGCCGGATTGATTGAAGTGTGTGAGTGTCCGCCGAGGATAAGGTCGATGTTGCTTGACGAGAGCGCCATCACGCTGTCTGACGGAAGCCCGGCTTTTCCGGGACGGTAGCCGATGTGAGAAAGCACGATAGCATAGTCGGCACGGTCGTTGGCTTTAAGAGCTCCGGCGATGCTGTCGGCAAGAGCCATTGGGTCGCGGTATGTCATTCCCTTGTAGTTGTTGGCAATGACGAGACGGTCCGGATTTGCTCCGATACCGATTACGGCAAATCTCTTGCCGTGGAAATTGCGTATGATGTATGGTTTGACAAGGTCGGACAATGCCGTCTCTTTCAAGCCATAGTTGGCGTTGATTACGGGAAATTCCACACGTCGGTAGTTGTCGGCGAGCGATTCGATGCCGTTGTCAAACTCATGGTTTCCGATGGTCGCCGCGTCGTAGCCCATGCGGTTCATCATTTCATATTCCACCTCGCCTTTGAACAGCGTGAAATACATCTGTCCCTGCACGTCGTCGCCGGCATCGAGCAGCATAACGTAGGGTTCTGCTCGGCGGATGCTGTCGACCGCCGCTTTCACGCGTACCATTCCTCCCGGTTTCGTCAGTTGTTCTGGACGCACGTTGCTGTGCATATCGTTTGTGTGGAGAATCACAAGGTTCTCCGCCATTGCTCCCGAGGCAAGGATTGCTCCAAGAGCGCATGTCGCTAATGTTTTACGTAATCTCATTGTTGGTCTGTCTTAAATTTTACGAATTTACGCAAAATCTTTCAGAAACAAGACTATCGTAAACAATAATTATAAAAAGATAAAAAATTTTCAATCAGCGAGTAATCAGATATCCTCCGCCGGCAGGCACAACCGAAAGCCGTTGCAGCCCGTAGCGGTTCTCGAGCGCCTGTCCTTTTACGGGCACTCCGTCGGCCTCGCAGACGTTGAACCGCGAACCGCATTGCTTGCAGTATGCCTCGAGTGTCGACGAGTCGAAGTAAAGCACCGCTTTTCTGCTCACCTCCACAGGGCATGCCCTGTCGTATGCCACAGGGCCGTTGATGCCGTAGACGAGCATCACGCCGCCGTATCCGGTGAAGGTGCGTTCGGTGTATGCGAAATTATCGGGAATCCTCTGCTCCCGGTCAAATATGCGGCACATTCCGTAGCCGCTCACGCCGTATGTGTTCCACAGGCCGGCGTTGCTGAGGTCGATATTGACGTTGAGCGCGGGAATGCGTTGGCTGTCGACCGACTCGCACGCCATTGCGGAGAGCATCACCGACAGCAGGAGGATGTATTTCAGTATCTTCATTTCTTTAATCACGTTTCTTCAGTGTTTGCATAGCAGTCGCGTCACTTCAAGAGAGCGTCTATGGCACGGTGGTATTCGTCGAAGCGGAACGCCTTTAGCGTTTCGGCAAACAGCGCCTCGATGCGGTCGTTGCATAGGTTGCCGATTGAGCCTTCGTGGGTGTGGTGCACCTCCTTGACCGGCTCGAAGCGTCCAGCTTCGATGTCGAGACCCACTTTCTTGTATGCATCGCGGAACGGCATTCCCTCGCGTGTCAGACGGTTTACCTCTTCGACGGAGAACATGAATTTATAGCGGTCGTCCTGAGCCACATCGGTGTTTACCTTGATTTCCGACAACATTGCGTTGACCATGTTGAGGATTGACTTCAATTCGTCGAATGCCGGAAGAAACGCCTCTTTTATCAGCTGCATGTCGCGGAAGTATCCCGATGGCAGATTGTTGAGAATCATCGTAATCTGATAAGGCAACGACTGCAAGCGGTTGCATTTGGCACGTGTCAGCTCGAAAACGTCGGGATTTTTCTTGTGGGGCATGATCGAAGAGCCGGTGGTGTACTGGTCGGGCAACTTGATGAAACCGAAATTCTGCGAATTGTAGAGGCAGGCGTCGAAAGCCAGGCGCGACACCGTGGATGCTATTCCTGCCAGCGCGTTGGCAACCGTGCGTTCCGTCTTGCCGCGTCCCATCTGCGCATAGACCACGTTGTAGTTCATCGATTCAAAACCAAGCAGACGCGTGGTCATCTCGCGGTTGAGCGGGAATGAAGAGCCATAGCCGGCTGCAGACCCGAGCGGGTTGCGGTTTGTGACGCGGTAGGCTGCTTGAAGCACAGTCAAATCGTCGGCGAGGCTTTCGGCGTATGCGCCAAACCACAGTCCGAACGACGACGGCATAGCCACTTGAAGGTGGGTATAGCCGGGGATAAGCACGTCTTTGTATTTGTTGCTTTGGGCAATAAGCGTTTGGAAAAGCTTCTCTGTGGTCAGCGCCACAGCCTCTATCTCGGAACGCATAAACAGTTTCAGGTCGACCATCACTTGGTCGTTGCGCGAGCGTCCGCTATGGATTTTCTTTCCAATGTCGCCGAGACTGCGTGTCAGCATAAGTTCCACTTGAGAATGCACGTCTTCCACGCCTTCTTCAATCACAAATTTGCCGTTTGCCGCCTCGTGATAGATTTTTTTCAGTTCGGCGAGGAGCGCAGAGAGCTCATCTTTTTCCAGCAGACCGATGCTTTCGAGCATCGTGATGTGTGCCATCGAGCCAAGCACGTCGTAAGGTGCGAGATAAAGATCCATCTCGCGGTCAAGTCCTACAGTATATGTTTCAACATCGTGGTCTACCACCACTGATTTTTCCCAAAGTTTAGTTGCCATATTCGTAAATAAAAATTTCCTTACAAAGTTACACTTTATGCGCAACACCGCAAAATTATTCCCGCGGCGCGCGCCGCGGGAAGCGATTGTCAGAGCGCGCCTTTTGTCGACGGCAGGTCATAGCGGAAGACGTCGCGTCGCGAGGCAGCGCGCAGTGCTCTTGCCAGCGCTTTGAATATGCCTTCAATCTTGTGGTGCTCGTTGGAGCCGTCGGCGTTGACATATAGGTTCATCGCCGCCGCGTCGCTCAGGCTTTTGAAGAAATGGAAAAACATTTCGGTGGGGACGTCGCCTATGCGCTCGCGCTTGAAGTCGGCGTTCCAGACGAGCCACGGACGTCCGCCGAAATCGAGAGCCACAGTGCAGTTGCAGTCGTCCATCGGCAGCACAAAGCCGTAGCGTTCAATGCCGCGTTTGTCGCCGAGAGCCTTTCTCAGTGCTTCGCCGAGAGCCAGCGCCGTGTCTTCAACAGTGTGGTGCTCGTCGACATAGAGGTCGCCTTTAGTTTTTATGGTAAGGTCGAATCCCGAATGCCGTCCGATTTGGTTGAGCATGTGGTCGAAAAATCCTAGTCCGGTTGAAATGTCGCAACGACCGTGACCGTCAAGGTCAAGGCTGATGTAGATGTCGGTTTCCGACGTTTTCCGGCTCACCTGTGCCGTGCGCGCGCCGCCACGCAGATAATCGGCAATGCAATCCCATGACTCGGCGACAAGCACGCACGTCTGCTCAAGTCCGGCATCCTCAATCATCCGCTTGCCGGTGTCGGCATTCTGCAGCAGGATGCCCTTTGCACCTAAATTCTTCGCCAATTGAATGTCGGTAATCCGGTCGCCGATTACGAAAGAATTTTCGAGGTCGTAACTGCCATCCATATATTTCCCGAGCAATGCCGTGCCCGGTTTGCGCGTCGGCTTATGCTCATTTTCAAATGTGCGGTCGATTATGATATCGTCAAACTCCACGCCCTCGCCCTTAAACGTCTGCAACATCTTCTCGTGGGGCGGAAGGAAGTCGGATGTCGGGAACGACGGTGTGCCGAGTCCGTCTTGGTTGGTCACCATCACAAGTTCAAAATCGAGAGTCGAAGCGATGAAATGCATGTTGCGCAGCACGCCGGGAATAAATTCCAGTTTCTGAAGCGAATCCACCTGGAAATCCACCGGCGGCTCGACGATAAGCGTGCCGTCGCGGTCGATGAACAGCGCGCGTTTCTTATTTTCCATAACCTTTGAGAGTTGAAATTAGACGATTGTTCTCATCCTCGGTTCCGACAGAGAACCGCAGGCATTGCGAGCACAGCGCCACGCGGTTGCGGTTGCGCGCCACGATGCCGTTGTCGCGCAGATACGCATAGACGGCGTCGGCGTCTGTCACTCTGACAAGCAGGAAGTTGGCGTCGGAGTCAAACACCTTCTCGACCACCGGCAAGACGGCAAGCTCGGTGGCGAGGCGTTTGCGCTCAGCCACTATTGTGGTCACCCATCCGTGCACCTCCTCGCGGCGGTCGAGCATGCGCATGGCATACTGCTGTGTGAGCAGGTTGATGTTGTACGGGTACTTGACCTTGTTGAAAATGCCTATGATTTCCTGCGACGCGAAAGCCGCTCCGAGCCGCACAGCCGCACTTGCCCACGCCTTCGACAGCGTCTGCATTACAATCAGGTTTGGATAGCGGTAGAGTTGTGTCGCCATCGATCCTTTTGTAGAGAAGTCGACATAAGCCTCGTCGACCACGACAATTCCGTTGAATCCGGCGCACACCGCCTCTATGGCGTCGCGCGGGAAGGCGTTGCCGGTAGGGTTGTTGGGCGAGCATATCCATATCACTTTGGTCATGTCGTCGATTTGCTCAAAGATTTTTTGAATGTCGATAGAGAAGTCGTCGGCAAGCGGAGCGCGGCGATATTCCACATCGTTGACCTCCGCACATACTTCATACATGCCATAGGTTGGCTCTATCGCCACCACGTTGTCGATGCCCGGGCGGCAGAACACGCGATAGACCATGTCGATGCATTCATCGCTGCCCACACCGAGGAAAATTTGGTCGGCAACGACACCGCGCATCTGCCCGATGCGTCGTTTGAGCTCCATTTGCAACGGGTCGGGATAGCGGTTGTAGGGATTGTTGTACGGGCTTTCGTTTGCGTCGATCCACACCGACGCCTTTCCGCTGAACTCTGTGCGGGCGCAACTGTAGGGCGTCAGGTTGTAGATGTTTTCTCTTACAATCTTTTTCAAATCCATAATCTTACCTCTTTTTTACTTGTTCAATTCTTACGGTCGCCGCCAATTTGTGTGCGAGCAGACCTTCTCCCTCAGCCATAGTTTCGACCACCGGACCGAGCGTGGCGATGCCTTCTGCCGTCAGCCGCTGGAACGTGATTTTTTTCATGAAGCTGTCGATGTTCACGCCGCTGTAAGCCGTGGCATTGCCGCTTGTGGGAAGCGTATGGTTTGTGCCAGAGGCATAGTCGCCGGCGCTTTCGCAGGCATACTGACCGAGAAACACGCTTCCGGCGTTCTCCACCATCTCGGCGAGCCTGTCGGCATCGGCGTGGTTTATGATGAGGTGTTCCGGAGCATATTCGTTGGCTATGCGCATCATTTCGTCGTCGGTGCGCACCACAATTATGCGGCTTTTCTTCAACGACTGCTCTATTAAATCCACGCGCGGCAACTCTTTTGCCATCTCCACGGCATTCTTAGCCACTTCGTCGGCAAGACGCTCGCTTGTGGTGACAAGTATCGACTGGCTGTCGGGGCCATGCTCGGCCTGCGACAGAAAATCGGCGGCGACAAATGTTGGATTGGCTGTTTCATCAGCCACAATCATCACTTCCGACGGTCCTGCCGGCAAATCGACAAGCGTGTGGGTCTGTTTCGCCACAAACGCCTTTGCAAGCATGACGTAAAGATTGCCGGGACCGAAAATCTTGTTTACTTTTGGTATTGTTTCAGTTCCGAATGCCATTGCCGCTATCGCCTGTGCGCCTCCGGCCTTATACACCTCGGTTACGCCAGCCAGACGTGCCGCCACAAGGATTGTCGGGTTGACGCGACCGCTCTTGTCGGGAGGCGTGCAGATGGCAATCTTGGGGCATCCGGCAAGGCGTGCCGGGATGGCAAGCATCAGCGCCGTTGAAAACAAAGGCGCTCTGCCTCCAGGCACATATAGTCCGACGGAGTGGAGCGGCACGGCTTTCTGCCGGCACACCACGCCAGGGGTCGTTTCCACCTCAATGGGCTCCATCAGTTGTGCGGTGTGAAACTTGCGGATGTTGTCGGCCGCAACCTTCATCGCATCCTTCAGTTCTTGACTGACAGCGGCTTCCGCTTCCTCAAACTCCTGCTCCGTCACCTTCAGCGACTCGATTGATGGGCAGTCGAATTGACGCTCATGTTTCAGCAAAGCAGTATCGCCGTTTTCTTCGATGTCGTTGATGATGTCGCTGATAGCCGACACCGCCTCGCCAATGAGATTGGGGTCGAAGTCGCGAATCAGCAAATCCTTCGTGTCTTTGGGATACTTGTAAATCTTGATTTCCATTGCTACAATACCATTTTTTCAATGTTCAACACCAGTATGCCTTCAGCGCCGGCAGCCTTCAGTCGGTTGATGATTTCCCAGAAAAATTTTTCTTCGAGAACGGTGTGTACCGAACACCAGTCCTTGTCGGCGAGAGGCAGCACTGTCGGACTCTTGATGCCCGGCAGAATCTGCAGCACCGTGTCGAGCTGTGTGCGCGGCACGTTCATTAGGATGTACTTCTTGCCTGAAGCCGCCTTTACAGCCTCAAAGCGGAACAGCAGTTCGTCGAGCACCTCCTGCTTCTCGGCGTCGAGGGCTTTTCCACCGATGAGCACAGCCTCTGAATCAATCACCTTCTCCACCTCTTTAAGGTTGTTGCTCACGAGAGTGCTTCCCGACGACACGATGTCGAAGATGGCGTCGGCAAGACCGATGCTCGGCGCGATTTCAACCGAACCGCTGATTTCGTGCAGCTCTGCCGAAATGTTGTTGTCGCGGAAGAACTTGGAGAGTATGACCGGATATGAAGTGGCTATTTTTTTGCCGTTGAACCACTGCAGCCCGTCGTAGCCGGCGCTGTTTGGCACAGCCAGAGAGATGCGGCATCGGCTGAATCCCAGTTTTTTGATTACCGTCACGTCGCGTTGTTTCTCGAGCACCTCATTGTAACCCACAATACCGAGGTCGGCAGTTCCGGTAGCCACAGAGTCGGGGATGTCGTCGTCGCGCAGAAACAGCAGTTCGACAGGGAAGTTGCGCGACGGCACGAGCAGTGAGCGTTTCACTGCGGTAAGTTTGATGCCTGCCTCAGAGAGCAGGTCCATTGTCTCGTCGTAGAGACGGCCTTTTGATTGTACAGCAATTCTAAGCATAGTTTTTTAAGAAATAAAAAAACGACCGGTCATCCTATGAGGCGGATAATCGGTCGTTAGTAGTCAATCATATATGAAACTTACACAAAAGCCAACTGGCCAGCCTCTTTTGGGGAAAGGTCGACGTGATGATGACGATGATATGTAAGTTGCATAGTCTGCATAAAGTTGTTATTTTGTTTGCAAAGATACGTAAATTCTTTTACTGTGCAATGAAAAATCAAATTTTTCTGGCAAATTTTTATTCATCAGCGTGCTTAGATGTTTATTGTCAGACCTTCTTTGGCGAGAATCGTGTCGGGAAAAACGGCTTTTGCCTCGTCGAGCAACATCGACTCGTTGATATAGCGCGAGGAGAAATGCCCGATAACCAGCTGTTTCACTTTTGCGTCACGGGCAATGGCAGCCGCATCGGCGGCAACCGTGTGGAGAGTCTGCTTGGCGCGTTGCCGCAAGTCAGAGAGGAAAGTCGCTTCGTGGTAGAGCAGGTCGGCGCCTGCCACCTCGCTGACCACGGCCTTCAGCGGCATCGTGTCGGAAATGTAGGCATACACGCGCGCAGGGTCGGGGTCGGTGGTCAAAGCGTTGTTTGGCACAACGATGCCGTCGGGCGTCACATAGTCATCGCCAGCCTTGATGTTGTTGCGATAGCATGTAGGCACCTGCCAGCGTTGGATAGCGTCGGGGTTTATGTGCCGAGGCTTGGGCTTTTCACGAAACACGAATCCCACGCAAGGCAGCCGATGGACAAGCGGCACAGTGTTGACCGTCAGCGAGCGGTCTTCATAAATGATGTTGTTGCCATATTCGTAGGGCTCGAAGCGCACGTTGAGGTCGTGGGCAGAATAGTCGAGCAATGGCTTGAACAGCCGCACTCCCTCTTCCGGCAGGTGTATCACAGTCTCGCCGTCGAGTCCGGTCAGCCCCATTGTTGAAAGCAGTCCAGGCAGCCCGTAACAATGGTCGCCATGCAGATGCGAGATGAATATGTGGCGCAGTCGGTTGAACTTGCAGTGCGCGCGCATCAATTGAGTCTGAGTGCCCTCGCCGCAGTCAATCAGAAACGATTTTGAGTTCAGACATACCAATTGTGCGCTCGGGTTGTGGCGCACGGTGGGTTTAGCCGACCCGCATCCCAATATTGTAACCGAAAAATTGTCCATAGGTACAAAGATAGTGCAAGCCGAGAGAAAAATGAAGTTTACTTCAATTTTTCCGAGGCGCAGCCGGTTTTATCCAAGAGCAAAACAAACTTGTTTGATTTTGCTCATCCGAGGCGCCGCCTATTTTATGAGAAAAAATATTTTCAGAGATATTGTGCGCATAAGCAAAATAAATCGCTATTTTTGCATAATTGATTAATCGAATCAAACGAGTTGTTTCTTTCTTTATAAAACCATAAAAAGCGATGCATACACTTGAGGAATATATCAAAATGGCGGGAAATGCCGTCGACACTATAGCGTGCCCTGCAGGGAGAAATCCCGAAGGCTTGTACAAACCGATAGTCTACGGACTCGAGCAAGGCGGCAAACGCCTTCGCCCGGTAATCTTGCTCGCCGCGTGCGACGCTGTAGGCGGTGACAGTGCCAAGGCTCTGCCGCAAGCGGCAGCCATAGAGATGTATCATAACTTCACGTTGCTCCACGACGACGTTATGGACAAGGCAGACCTGCGCCGTGGAAAACCTACGGTTTGCAACAAATGGGACGACAATACCGCCATCCTGTCGGGCGACACCATGCTCACCCTCGCCACGCAGCTCGTGGTCGACGGTGTGGAGCCGCAAAAAGCGATGCGCCTGTTGAAGGAGTTCAACGAAACGGCAATCGGAGTCTACGAGGGACAGCAGTATGACATGGAGTTTGAGGCGCGCACCGATGTGACCATCGACGAGTATATGGAGATGATTCGCTTGAAGACGTCGGTGCTTCTTGCCGGAGCGGCACGCATAGGCGCAGTTATGGGTGATGCCGACGAGCGCAACGCCAATGCGCTGTATGATTTCGCAGACAATCTCGGACTGGCGTTCCAACTGCAGGACGACTGGCTCGACGTGTATGGCGATCCCGATGTGTTTGGCAAGGCTATCGGCGGCGATATAATGAACAACAAAAAAACATATATGCTCATCAACGCAATGCAGAAAGCCGAAGGCGCCGACAAGGAGGAGCTTGAGTTCTGGCTCGGCAACAAATCGGCTTATCCAGGCGAGAAGATAGCCGGAGTGACCGGCATCTATGACCGTCTCGATATCGGTCAGATTTGCCTTGACGCTGTGGCTGAATATAGCCGCAAGGCTGTGGAGGCACTTCATTCTGCCGATCTTGCGCCGGAGGCAGTGGCATTTTTCGAGGCGTTCGACAAAATGGTGATGGGGAGGAAAAAATAAGATGATCGACACGCATTCTCACATATATCTTGAGGAGTTTGACAACGACCGTGAGGCGGTGGTGGAGCATGCCCGCAAGGCTGGACTCCGCCATCTGGTGCTTCCTAATGTGGATATGCACACATACGACGCCATGGTAGGCACTCATGAGGCATATCCCGGCTACACTTCTATGGCGATGGGGTTGCATCCGACATCGGTCGAGGCAGACTGGATTGAACAGCTGGATGCCACCGAGAGCCATTTCGACGACCACAAATTTGTGGCGGTAGGAGAGGTGGGCATCGACCTTTATTGGGACAGCACCTACCGCAAGGAGCAGATGAAGGCGTTTAGCGAACAACTGCGTTGGGCGGCGTCGCGCGACTTGCCCGTAATCATCCACTGTCGCGATGGACTTGATGAGATATGTGATGTGTTTGACGGTTTCGGACGCACGTTGCCCGAATGCGTGTTTCACAGTTTCGGAGGCTCTTTGTCCGACCTGCACCGCATACGCCGTTATGGCGATTTCTATTTCGGCATCAATGGAGTCGTTACGTTTAAAAACGCGCATGTCGACGACCTTCTCAAACCTATCGGATTGAACCGCATACTGCTTGAGACCGACTGCCCGTATCTGACGCCAGTGCCTTACCGCGGCAAGCGCAACGAGAGCGCATATATACCTCTGATTGCAGAGAAGATTGCCGACACGCTTGGCGTGAGCGTGGAAGAGGTGTCGGAGGTGACCGACCGCAATGCCGCTGACTTTTTCAAAACACAGTTTTGATCTCAGAAAACGCTCTTCCATATTTGAAATCTTCTCTTTATGGAAAAAATGATGGAATAAAACTGTTTTTTAGACAAAAATTTTTGAAATCTCGATAATTAGTATTAATTTTGTTTAATAACGAACTAATTAAAACTAATTATTATGATTTTACGACAGACCTTGAAGCGTGGAAGCGCTGCGGTTGTCGCTTGTGTGGGACTGGCAGGCTTGATGATTTCATGCGACAGTGATTTTGACCTTTCAAATATCAACACCGACATCACTGTTGGTGGAAGCATCGCCGCACCCATTGGCACTACCGACACATTGACTCTTTCGAGACTGATTGATCTTACAGACAATCTGAAAGTGGATGAGAATGGAGCGTATGCTCTGACATCCAACGGCTCAACCGTGCTTGACATTGACAGGATTGACCGTGTTCAGATAAAAGACTTGAGCACAACCCCTGAGTATTTCAACTTCTCTGTGCCGTCAATTCCGGGCACATTGCCTACTCTTGACTTGACCACGCCGATGAGCGTGACGATGACAATCAACGCCATTCAGAATATGCCGACCGAAGTGGAGCGTATCACGTCGCTCAGCGTCAGCCCGGTAGTCACTACCATGCATCTTAAACTGACGGCTCCAGGACTGAGCAAGATTACAGGCGCCGGAGTTAAGAATTTCGTGATGGATTTCCCCGACATGCTGCAGTTTGGCGCGGGAATCGAAGGAATGGATTACAACACCAACAAGTTGACGGTAAATAAGAAATTCGCCTCCGACGGAAGTCTTTCGGTGGCTCTGCCGATTGTCGGCATGCGTCAGCTTCCCGACATCAAAAACCATAAGATGACAGTCGATGAGCGTGTGGTTTGTAACGGTACATTTGAGGGCGTTGCGAATGGAGTCACTGCCGCCGACCTGGCGGGAATGCAGTTGACTTTTGTTTACGATGTGCCCGACTTCCAGATTGAGGATATCCACGGAACAGTTGATGCCGACGTGGTTATCAAACCGGAAACTGTGAATATGGGCGATTTGCCCGATCTCGTGACAGACGAGTCGACATCGTTGAATCTCAACACGATATGCCTTAAACTTGACGTGTCAAATCCTGTAGGAGTGCCGTTTGGCGCAGATTTGACCCTTCGTGCCCTTGACAAAAACGGCAGATACATAAATGAGACGGTGGCAGCGCACATTGACGTCAATGCCGGCACCACAGAGCCCGTCGTTACAAAATTACTGCTCACAAACTCGGATAAAATGACCGAGCCGGGCTATACGAAGGTTTTCGTTCCCAACCTCGCTAAATTGGTTAACAAGATTCCGTCGGAAGTGGAAATCAATGCCGACGTGAATGTTGACAAGACAAAAGAGCATCATATCATACTTGGCAAAACATATCACAGCAGTGTTGAATATGTTGCCTATATGCCGTTTGACTTCGGTGCCGGGTCGCACATTATGTACCGCGACGGGGTCGATGGCCTTGCCGACGACATCAAGGACTTCTCCGACAAGGTTAAAAACCTTGATCTGGAGATTGATGCCGACATTTACAGCACTGTGCCGTTTGATGTGGCAGTGTCGATAACACCTCGCGATGTTGAAGGCAACGACCTTTCAGATGTGATTGAATACACGAAGACCGTGAATGTGTCGCCGGGAGCAGAAGGACAGGCTGCCCAGAAACGCACCATCACGCTTAAAGAGAAAGAAGAAGGCGCTATCGGACGACTTGACAAAATTGACATTGATGTGGAGGGCAACACCAGCGACGCTGTGACCATTCTGAAACCTACGCAATATGTTCTTGTGGGACTCAAGGCGCGTCTGCCACAGGGTGTGACAATCAAAAACTAACCTAAAAAGCAACAAGATGAAAAAAATATATATGTTGGGGCTTGCGGCTTCGCTTTGCCTGCCATTGGCTGCGCAGACTCCCCGAAACGGATATTTCTCAGAGAATCTTCCAATGCGCCACAATCTGAACCCGGCGTTCGCTCCCGAATATGATTATGTGGCGATACCTGCCATTGGCGGCATATCGGCTGGTATGAACAGCAATGTGGGAGCTGACAACTTCCTGTTTAAGAAAAATGGCGAGGTGGTTACAGGCTTGCACAGCAGTGTGGGCAATGATGAGTTTCTGAGCGGCTTGAAGAGCCGGAACTATATGGAAGTGAACTCCGGCGTCAGTGTGGTGTCGTTGGGTTTCAAGGCTCTTGGCGGTTTCAACACCATCGGCATCAATGTGAAGTCGGCCACGTCGGCAGCGTTGCCCTATGAATTGTTTGAGTTTGCCAAGATAGGTCAGGTAAACGGCGCTCCCACATCTTATAATATAAAGGACACGCGGGTGCAGTCGTCCAATTACCTTGAGCTCGCTTTCGGACATTCACGTAATCTTGGAGAAAGATTTAGGATTGGTGCAAAGGTGAAATACATCGCCGGTGTCGCTTATGCCGACGCGCGCATCGATGCCATCGACGTGGCTATGAGCGCCGACAAGTGGAGCGTGCGCGAGCAGGGAGAGATGTTTACCACCGACGCAATCGACATTCAGTATAAGCCCAACGGCGAGATTGACGACATCTCCACAGGTTCGTTTGGCGTGGCTGGCAATGGTTTGGGATTTGACTTCGGCGCTTCGTACAAGCTGCTCGACAACCTCGTGTTGTCGGCTTCGCTCACTGATGTGGGCTTCGTTGCATGGAAAGGCTCTAACGCGTCGGTAAATCCAGACGAGTTTGTGTATGACGGTTTCCATCACCTTGTGGCTGAAAAGGATCCCGATGGAAGTTCGGCTCTCAGCCGTGAGGGCGACCAGCTGGAGGAAGACCTGCGAAAATTGGTGCGGTTCCAGAATGAGACTGGAGCAAGCCGCACGCAGTCGTTGCAAACGATGCTCAACCTTGCCGGTGAATATTCAATCCTCAATGATAAAATCGGATTCGGATTTCTGTGGTCTACACGACTCGGAACTCCTCGCAAGTGGACAGAGGTGATGGCTTCTGCCAACTTCCGTCCGGTGCAGTGGTTCAATGCAACGGTCAACTTCTCAACGTCGAACCTCGGACATTCATTAGGAGCTTTAATCAACTTCTGTCCGAAGGGCTTCAACTTCTTCTTTGGCTCGGACTATATTCCGTTTAAGTATTCTAAAGAGGGTATACCTTTGAGCACGGCAAAATTCAATGTTGTGCTTGGTATGGCGATTACATTCAATCACGGCAAGTAATTGCTTGAAAATAAATAGTTTGGTCTGCGGAAATCGGTGTCGCCGATTTCCGCTTTTTTTGTTAGCGGAAAATTTTTTTTGAGGAAAATGCAAAAAAAGTGATGAAAAAATTTGTAGATACGAAAATTATGCGTACTTTTGTAATGATTTCAAATGTGATATGTAAACAACTATGATGACAGAAGCAATCGCGCACCTGACAGCGCACAACATCAAACCGTCGGCACAACGAATTGCTATTATGGAGTATCTCCTTAGCCACAGGACGCATCCCACGGTCGATATGATTTACAACGACCTCATAGGAAAAATGCCGACCTTGTCGCGCACCACAGTCTACAACACGCTGCGCTTGCTTGGCGAGAACGATGCGATTCTCGAACTGACAATCGACAAGCACATCGCGCACTATGACGGCGACACGTCGCCGCATTCTCACTTCCAGTGCAAACGTTGTGGCAGGATAATCGATATCCCGTTGCAAAAGGTTGATGTTGAACAAAATGGGCACGATTTTGTTATACAAGAAACGGAAGTTTACTATCGAGGCTATTGCCGCGAATGCATTGAAATCATGAAAGAAACAGAATTGAAACATTAATAAAATAAAACAAATTAAATCCTTACAACTATGGCAAAGAAATTTATATGCACAGTATGCGGTTACGTATACGAAGGTGAGACAGCTCCAGAAAAATGCCCACAGTGCGGTGTTCCAGCAAGCAAATTCAAAGAATTGAAAGAAGACGAAGGCTTGAATTTCGTTACAGAGCACGTGATTGGTGTGGCTAAAGGCTGCGACGAAGAGATGATCAAGGACCTCAACGCTCATTTCAACGGCGAATGCACAGAAGTGGGAATGTATCTCGCAATGTCGCGTCAGGCAGACCGCGAGGGATATCCTGAAGTTGCAGAAGCGTTCAAGCGTTATGCTTGGGAAGAGGCTGAGCACGCAGCGAAGTTTGCCGAACTGCTTGGTGACATGGTTTGGGACACAAAGACCAACCTTGAGAAACGAATGGCTGCAGAATCGGGCGCCAATGCCGACAAGATGCGCATTGCAAAGCGTGCGAAAGAGTTGAACCTCGATGCTATCCATGACACTGTTCATGAAATGGCAAAGGATGAGGCTCGTCATGGACAAGGCTTCGAGGGCTTGTACAAACGCTTCTTCAAGAAGTAAAAACCACAGACTGTATTTCTGACAATATGGTGTGCCGACCGACATCGGCACACTTTTTTTATGTCTGGGCATACGGTTTGTTGCGAGGACTTGGATGGTTAGTACATTTTTTTGTACTTTTGCACCAATTATCAAGATGTTTGGAACAATGAAACAACGCATATACAAATTATTGCTCATTTATGTGGTGCTTGTGGCAATCTTTGCCTTGCAGCATCCAGTGTTTATCGCTTGCTACCACTCTTTGTTTCGCGGAGTCGGACTTGGTGGCGTTTGCGCCGCCACTTGGCATGGCTTGCGTATGGACATGGCTATGGCAGGCTACCTTGCCATTGTGCCGGGACTGCTTGCTGCGGCGTCGGTGTGGACGGCAGGCAGGGCAATGCGATACGCCGCCTGCATTTATTCGGCGGTGGCAGCTGCAGTTGTGTCGCTGTCGTTTGTGGTCGACTTGTGTCTTTATGGCTATTGGGGCTTCCGTCTCGACGCCACGCCGGTGTTTTATTTCTTCACGTCGCCCGCCGATGCCGTGGCGAGTGTCAGCGGTTGGTTTGTGGTTATGGGATTGCTTGCCGCTGCGGCCTATGGCGCAGGGGTGTATTGGGTTTTACAGAAAATTTTGACGGCAGACGTTCCGCTTTTGCCCACATTGCGTTCCCGGATAGTTGCCACGGCGGTGGCTATAGTCCTCACAGGAGTGCTCTTCATCCCAATCCGAGGCGGTTTTACGACGTCGACGATGAACCTGTCGGCCGCATATTTCAGCCAGAACCAGCGACTGAACCACGCCGCGATAAATCCGTTGTTCAGTTTTATGCATTCAATGGCGCATCAAACCGACTTCGCGTCGCAATATCGTTTTATGGACAATGCCGAGGCGGAACGTCTGATGGAGGCTTTGCGCGACAAGCCTGTGACTGATGCCGACTCGGTGCCGCGGCTGTTTACCACGAACCGTCCCAATGTGATTTTCATAATCCTCGAAAGTTTCAGCAGCCACTTGCTTCCGTCGCTCGGCGGTGAGAATGTGGCACCCAATCTTGACGCAATGAGCAGGGAGGGCGTGACTTGTACTAATTTCTGGGGCAACAGTTTCCGCACCGACCGCGGTTTGGTATCGATAATCAGCGGCTATCCCGCACAGCCGAGCACGAGCATTATGAAATTTGCCGAGAAGGTGGAGCATCTGCCGTCGATACCGAAGGCAATGAAGCGAGAGGGCTACGACTTGAAATATTATTATGGGGGTGATGCCAATTTCACCAATATGCTGGCATATCTGGTGTCGGCAGGATTCGACAAGGTGGTATCGGACAAGGATTTCCCGCTGAAAGACCGTACAGGCAAGTGGGGAGCTCCCGACCATCTGGTGTTTGAACGGATGCTCGCCGACCTTAAAACCGAGCCGAATCCGCGGAGGCCGATATTCAGAATCTTGCAGACGTCGAGCAGCCATGAGCCGTTTGAGGTGCCGTTTCATAAGTTTGACGACAAGGTGAAGAATGCATTCGCCTACACCGATGACTGTCTGGGCAAGTTTGTGGATGAATTGCGGAAATTGCCGATGTGGAAAAACACGGTTGTGCTGCTTGTCCCCGACCATCAGGGAGCCTATCCGCATCATCTTGACGACCCGTTGGCGCGCCACCGCATACCGCTCGTGTTGGTTGGCGGTGCTGTCGCGGCTCCGATGAAAATCGATGTCCCAGCGTCGCAAATCGACATAGCGGCCACGTTGCTTTACCAGCTTGGCATTGACCACAGTGAATTTATATTCAGCAAGAATATGCTTAATCCGGCGTCGCCGCATTTCGGATATTTCACCGAGCCGTCGTTTTTCGGAATGGTGACCGACACCAACCAATTGGTCTATAACCTTGACGGAGAAAAGGTGATGCTTGACGAGGGCTCTGAAAAAGGACGCAATCTGCTGCCTGGAAAGGCATTCCTGCAGAAACTGTATGATGATCTTGACAAACGATAATCCATTATGATAGACTGGCTGAATACGATAGACACACAAGTGTTTCTGGCACTCAACGGCTTGCATGCGCCATATTTTGATGTCTTCATGAAACTGTTTACAGGCAAATGGATATGGGTGCCAATGTATGCAGCGGTGCTGTTTGCCGTGGTGCGCAATTACCGGTGGCGGCAGACGCTTGCAGTGCTGGTGTGCGTTGCGTTGGCGATTACGATAGCCGACCAAGTGTGTGCCACGCTGATACGTCCGGAAGTGTGCCGGCTGCGCCCCTCCAATCCAGCGAATCCATTGTCGGAGATGGTGCATATTGTCGGGGGCTATCGAGGCGGTTCCTACGGCTTCCCGTCGTGTCACGCAGCCAATTCGTTCGCTCTTGCCTCATTTTTGATATTGCTGTTTGCCAACCGCAAACTCAGCCTTTTCATTTTTGCGTGGGCGGTGCTTAATTCCTATTCGCGCATCTATCTTGGAGTGCATTATCCAGGCGATTTGCTTGTCGGAGCAATTATCGGCACTGCGGCGGGTCTGGCTATGGCTTTTGCCGCCGGCTATGTGGCAGACCGAGTGGACAGACCGCATCTGAAGCCGAGTGTCAACACCGGTGTGGTCACATCGGTCGGGGCGTTTACGGTGGCTGTGATTGCCGTGGTTTCATGTTTCGTGAGAATGTAACAGAATTGTTGCCGGAATGACATAAAAATGAAATGCTACAAGTGCTATCTTTGCACTGTAGCATTTACAAAAGCATTTTTCCATTAATAGAGATAGAAGGCACCGCCTGGATAGGTAGTGCTTCCCGTTATTTTAATCCGTGCGAGCGGATATATTCATTGACGGCATCAACGAGATTGCCGCTGAAATCCGATCGGCTGCCGCAGTCGGTGATGGCCGAAAGCGGATAGCGGTCGATGATGCTGTCGAGCAGCTGCTGCATTGTCGGAGCCGATTTGAGAGCGGCATATTCATCGTAGGTGTACGACAGGAATGCCACATTCTCACCGATGCCGCGGTTGTCGAGCAAAAAGCCGTTGTCAAGCGCTTGCGGACGGCAGTTGCCGCGCAGGTCGGCGGGGTCGGGGTATGACACGATGCGTTGGCGCGACGCGTCCATTATCACCGGCACGTTTTGGGAATAGTCGCGTGTGGTTTTATAGATAATCACATGAGGCATGGCGCTTGCAGGTTGCAGAGCGACAACGGGACGCTCCTCGTTTACGAGCGGAAGCGTTACGGGCTTGTTGGCGCAGCAAGTCACGGTTGCCGCCAATGCCGTTCCAACCAATACGGAGGCACAGGATTTTATCTTTGTCATATTACATTTGGAATGTTTTGAAATCGCCGTCAAACGGCTTTTCTGAAATCAGGGGCTCGAGCGACGGCATGATGCCGGGGGCAGCCACCACGACCGACACGTTGCGGTCTGTGCGGAAAAACTTATGGACGGCGCCAGCCTCTTCCGCAATGAGCAGTGCAGCGCACACGTCCCATTCGTGCAGGTTCATCTCCCAATAGCCGTCGAGCAGTCCGGCGGCGACATAGCAGATGTCGATTGCAGCGGCGCCAAGACGGCGCATGCCTCTGACGTAGGGCAGCACACGCACCAAGTTGTCGACATTGCAGTCGGTTGTGCGGTCCTTGTCGACAGGAAATCCGGTCGACACCACCGCTTTGTGAATGTCGGTCTTCGTGCTGCAACGGATTGGGCGGTTGTTGAGGAAAGCCCCTTTTCCGCGCACGGCGGTGAAAATTTCGCCAAGATATGGCGCATATACAACACCGACAACGGTCTGTCCTTTATGCTGCACGCCAATCGACACGCAGAAATTAGGCAGACCGCTGCTGTAGTTTGTAGTGCCGTCAAGAGGGTCAATCACCCATAGCCAATCGTTCATGCGCTTGTCGCATCCAGCCTCTTCCGAAAGCACGGAGTGTTCGGGATAGGCGCGGCGTATTTCCGAAATGATGGCTTTTTCCGATGCTTTGTCGGCATTTGTCACCACGTCGCTGTCGTTGAATTTAGCCTCGATGTCGAGGCGGTCGCTTCTGAACAATTCCAATTGAATCCTGCCGGCTTCTTTCGCCCAGCGGATACAGTCGGCAAGCAGTTGCTCGTATGTGGTCATAGCAATGAGTGAATGAAATCGATATTAATCGTTGTCTTCCTCGATGATAGGAATCTGGCGTTTGAACACCTCCTTGAACGAGATGATTGACTCGGTGCGCGCCAATCCGAGGTTCTGCAACTTGTCGTGGATGATTTCGAGCAGATGGTGGTTGTTCTTGGCATACAACTTTATGAACATGTCGTATTGACCTGTTGTGAAGTGGCATTCCACGACTTCTGGAATCTCTTTCAATCGAGCTGCGACCTGGTCGAAATGCGAAGGGTCTTTAAGGAAAAAACCCACATACGCGCAGGTTTCATAACCGACCGCAGAAGGGTTGACCAACGACTCCGAGCCAATAAGCACGCCCGTGTTGATAAGTTTCTGTATGCGTTGGTGGATGGCCGCGCCCGACACGTTGCATTCGCGTGCAATCTCGAGATAAGGTTTGCGCGCGTTGACCGAAAGCATTTGAAGGATTTTATAATCCAAAGAATCTAATTGTGAATTAGCCATATGTGTATGATTTTTATTTTCGTTTTTTTTATCAGCTGCAATGCATTATCTTTGCATTTGACAAATAAAAGTGCATTGTTATGCATTTGTTAGCAAATATACTTCAAAAAAATGAAATTCTATGAAAATTTTGAAGATTTCTTCAGAAAATAAATATTTCGGAGATGTCGTTGGCCTTTATGAGGCGGCATTCCCTGCAGATGAAAGACGGGAAGTGGCAGAATTTTCCCGGCTTGCCGACACGGAAAAGAAGTTTCACATCAATGTGTTTGCCGGAGACAATGACGAATTTATCGGGTTTCTGACAAGTTGGGAGTGGGATGATTTCCGCTATGGTGAGCATTTTGCCATCAGTCCGGAAATGCGTTGCGGCGGAATCGGCGGAAACGCATTGCGCTGGTTTCTTGCGTCCGACAGCCGTCCGCTGGTGATTGAGGTGGAGCCGCCGACGGATGAGATGGCATGCCGCCGCATAGGGTTTTATGAGCGCAATGGGCTTCGCTTGTGGAACGACGTTGAGTATGTGCAGCCGCCCTACAGCCCTGACCGCCATGCGATAGAGCTGAAGCTGATGACTTATGGCGGGATTTCGCTTTCTGCCGGCGACAAATATGTGAAGCGTATACATCGCGATGTCTATGGAGTGAAGTAGAATATGAAACTTATACGAATGATGCTTATATGCTTCGCTGCCGTCATGATGGCGGCATGCGGAGGCAAGGTTGGAGGCAAGCCGACGCTGATGGTCAGCATTCCGCCGCAAAAATATGTGCTTGAACGCATAGCCGGCGACAAGTGGACTGTGGGCAGTATGATTGAGAAAGCGACCTCGGCGGAGAGTTACGATCCCGACATGTCGCAGATGATGGATTTGGAAAACTGCCGGGCATATTTTGTCATAGGAAATTTGGGCTTCGAGCGGTTGGCTGCCGGCAAAGCAAAAACCGTTGTCGACTCGTCGAAGGGCATTCCTGTGATTGACGGACACAGCCATCACGGCGAGATGGAGGCCGACCCCCATGTGTGGATGTCGGTGGAGAATATGCGCATCGTGGCAAAAAATATGACCGACGCTCTTGTGAAAATAGACAGCAACGGAAAGGATTATTATCAGGCGAACTACAGAAAACTTGATGCCGAGCTGGCTGTGTTTGCCGACTCGTTGCGGCAAGTGCTGGCTCCGGTGCGCGGGCAGGCATTTGTGGTGTGGCATCCGGCGTTGTCGTATTTTGCACGCGACTATGGTCTGGAGCAAATCGGCATTGAATATGAGGGCAAGGAAGCTCCTGCGGGATTTGTGGCAGAAAAAATGAAAGAGGCACGGAAAAAGAATGCCCGTGTGTTTTTTATGCAGACGGGAGCCGGGAGCCGGCAGGCGGAGACGGTGTGTGCCGGCATCGGACTGCGCCGCGTGGAGATAAATCCGCTGAGTTACGATTGGAAAAAGGAGATGAGGAGGATTGCAGATGGAATCACATCAGAATAAGATAATTTCGGTAGAAAACATTACGGTGGATTTCGGCAATTTCCGCGCTCTTGACAATGTGAACGCAGAAATCAATGCCGGCGATTTTGTGGCGATAACAGGTCCGAACGGTGGCGGGAAAAGCACGTTGCTGAAAACGATGCTCCATTTGCTGACGCCCACGAAAGGACGTGTGCGCTATTTCAACGGCGATGAGGAAGTTGACGGCCTGCGTTTCGGATACCTGCCGCAGAAAAGCAACATCGACAACCGCTTTCCGATAACGGTGGAGGAGGTTGTGGCTTCGGGGCTGCTCGGAGAACGCCGGAACTGGCGCGGAAAATTTTCCGACGCCGCCAGTGAAAAGATTGAGGCGACAATGAAGATGATGGGTGTCGACGGATTCCGCCGTCAGGTGATAGGCACGTTGTCGGGCGGTCAGTTGCAGCGCACGTTGCTCGGAAGGGCAGTCATCTCCAATCCCGACATAGTGGTGCTCGATGAGCCACTGTCGTATGTTGACCACGCATTTGTGGAGCAGATTTATGGTATTGTCGCCGATTTGGCGAAGCGTAGCACGGTGATGCTTGTGTCGCATGAGATGACCGTAATCTCAGAAATGGCAAACCGTCACTGGATTGTCGACCACGCACTCCATCAATGTCACGCCGCCCATCACTACCTGAAAACCGAATGCGACAGATAGTGGCATTTGCTTATTTCAAAATAAATTATTAATATTGCAATAGAAAGGGATCGCAAACCTTTGTGATGCTTGTATACAAACATTGAAAAACGATATCTTATGAAGAAAGTAATGCTGGTTTTTGGCACACGTCCAGAAGCTATCAAGATGTGTCCGCTGGTGAAGGAATTCCAGAAGGACGCTGAAAATTTCAAGACAATTGTCTGTGTGACTGGTCAGCACAGGGAAATGCTCGACCAAGTGCTTACTATTTTTGACGTAAAGCCTGACTATGACCTCAATATAATGAAGCAGGGACAGGATTTATATGATGTCACTGCCCGGGTGATTCTGGGTATGCGCGACGTGCTGAAGGAAGCGCAGCCAGATGTGGTGCTTGTGCATGGCGACACAACAACGTCGACTGCGGCTGCTCTCGCTGCGTTTTATCAACAGATTCCTGTCGGGCACGTGGAAGCGGGATTGCGCACCCACAACATCTATTCGCCGTGGCCTGAAGAGATGAACCGTCAGCTGACGGGCCGCATCTCGTCGTTCAACTTCGCTCCGACCCCTCTTTCGGAAAGCAACCTCAAGGAGGAAAAAGTGCAAGGAGAGATTGTCGTTACGGGCAACACCGTTATCGACGCGCTCCACATGGTTGTTGACAAACTGACGCACGACGAGGTTCTTGCCGCAGAGCAGAAAGAAGTGCTCGCAAAGGCAGGCTACGACATAAGCCGTCTTGACAACGGCAGAAAATTGGTGCTTATCACAGGCCACCGCCGTGAGAATTTCGGCGATGGATTCATCAATATGTGTACGGCCATCCGCGACCTCAAGGACAAGTATGCCGACGTTGACTTCGTTTATCCGATGCACTTGAATCCGAATGTGCGCAAGCCAATTCATGAAGTTTTCGGCGAAGATTTGAAAGGTTTGGGCAATATGTTCTTCATCGAGCCGCTTCAGTATCTTGAGTTCGTGTATCTGATGAGCAAATCAACAATTGTGCTCACCGACTCGGGCGGCATCCAGGAAGAAGCTCCCGGTCTGGGCAAGCCTGTGCTCGTGATGCGCGACACGACAGAACGTCCGGAGGCGCTGGCTTCGGGAACAGTGCATCTTGTGGGCACCGACTATCACAAGATTATGGACGAGGTGAGCAAGCTGCTTGACGACAAGGTTGCTTATGATAAGATGTCGAAGGCTGTCAACCCTTACGGTGACGGCAAGGCATGCCGCAGAATCGTAGACTTTTTCAAAAACAAGTAAGCAGACTTGAATATAACATCAGCCGCCCTGCAATCGCGATTGCAGGGCGGCTGGATTTTGTATGTGGCAGGGTTTCTACAGGATGCCCTGTGCCATCATTGCCCGCGCCACTTTCATGAAGCCAGCCACATTGGCTCCCTTCACATAGTTTGTGTAGCCGTCGGCTTCCTTGCCGTATTTTTGGCATTGGGTGTGGATGTCAGCCATGATGCCGCGCAGCTTGGCATCGACTTCCTCTGCTGTCCACGTCAGTTTCTGTGAGTTTTGTGCCATCTCAAGTCCGCTGACCGACACGCCACCGGCATTTGCCGCCTTTCCTGGCGCATAGAGGATTTTTGCGTTGACAAACTCATGCACAGCTTCCGGCGTGGAAGGCATGTTGGCACCCTCCGACACAGCGAAGCATCCGTTGGCAAGCAACGTGCGCGCGTCGTCGCCGTCAAGCTCGTTCTGTGTGGCAGACGGCATTGCGATGTCGCACTTCACGCCCCATGGGCGTCCGCCCTCAAAATATTCGCAGCCGTATTTCTCAGCAAACTCGCGTATGCGTCCGCGGTAGATGTTTTTAAGTTCGAAGATAAAGTCGAGCTGTTCCTGACTCAATCCTTCAGGCACGTAGATTGTGCCGTCGGAGTCGCTCATTGTTACAACTTTGGCGCCGAGTTCAAGCAGCTTCTTTGCCGTGTAGGTAGCCACGTTGCCGGAGCCGGAGATGGCAACCTTTTTGCCCTTGATGTCGATGCCGCGAGTGGCGAGCATATTGAGAAGAAAGTAGACATTGCCGTAGCCGGTGGCTTCAGGGCGTATCAGCGAGCCTCCGAATTCAAGGCCTTTGCCGGTAAACGTGCCGGTGTTCTCGCGCGCCATCTTCTTGTACATGCCATACATGTAACCCACTTCGCGTCCGCCAACGCCGATGTCGCCGGCAGGCACGTCGCGGTCGGGGCCAAGGTTGCGCCACAGTTCAGCCACAAATGCCTGACAGAAGCGCATCACCTCCATATCTGACTTACCTTTTGGGCTGAAGTCCGATCCGCCCTTGCCTCCGCCCATAGGCAGCGTGGTGAGTGAATTCTTGAATGTCTGCTCGAAAGCAAGAAATTTCAGAATCGACTGGTTTACCGATGCGTGGAATCGGATTCCACCTTTATACGGCCCTATGGCATTGTTGTGCTGGATGCGGTAGCCCATATTGTTGTGCACTTGTCCTTTGTCGTCTACCCACGACACGCGGAACGAGATGATGCGGTCGGGCAGACAAAGCCGCTCAATCAGATTGTAGCGTTCAAATTCGGGATGCTCGTTGTAGACATCCTCGATTGATGTAACCACTTCTTCAACCGCCTGCAAGTATTCCGGTTCGTTTGGAAAACGACGACGCAAATCGTCGATTACTTCTGTTGCTTTCATATACTGTTGTTTTTGTAGATTTTCAAATTGCTACAAAAATACAAACTTTTTCCATACGATTGCTATTATAAATGGGAAAATGTAATCAAAAATGTTGTTTTTATGACATTTTTTAAATTGGGAATAAATTTTCAGCAAAGAAAAAACCGGGATAATTCCCGGTTTTCTCAAACAAATCTTATTCAAAAATCATTAAGTTGGACTATGAGAATCCTATATTTTTTCAAGTGCCTGGGCAAGGTCGTCGATAATGTCGTCGATATGCTCGACGCCTATTGACAGGCGCACGGTCGACGGCGTTATGTGCTGTTGCGCAAGCTCTTCTGGCGTCATCTGCGAGTGGGTGGTAGTGTAGGGGTGGATTACGAGGCTTTTCACGTCGGCTACGTTTGCGAGCAGCGAGAAAATCTCGAGAGAGTCGATAAATTTCCATGCCTCCTTCTCTCCGCCTTTTATCTCGATGGTGAAAATGCTTCCGCCGCCGTTGGGGAAATATTTCTGGTAGAGGGCATGGTCGGGATGGTCGGGCAGCGACGGATGATTGACCTTGGCCACCTTAGGATGCTTGCTCAGATAGTCGACAACCTTGAGGGCGTTTTCTACGTGACGTTCTACGCGCAGCGACAGCGTTTCCAATCCTTGCAGCAGGATGAAGGCGTTGAACGGGGAGATTGCGGCACCGGTGTCGCGCAGGATGACGGCGCGGATGCGTGTCACGAAAGCAGCCTTGCCCGCTACGTCGGCGAAGATTGCGCCGTGGTAACTTGGGTCGGGCTTGGCGAGTGTTGGGAACTTGTCGGCATTGGCTTTCCAGTCGAAAGTGCCGCCGTCTACGATCACACCTCCGAGACTCGTGCCGTGGCCTCCGATAAACTTAGTGGCGGAATGCACCACAATGTCGGCACCGTGTTCGATTGGGCGGATGAGATATGGGGTGCCGAATGTGTTGTCGACAATTAGCGGAATGTTGTGGCGGTGTGCCACTTCCGCGATGGCTTCGATATCGGTGACGTCGGAGTTGGGATTGCCGAATGTCTCCGCATAGACAACCTTGGTGTTGGGCTGGATGGCAGCCTCAAGTGCTTCGAGGTTGTTGACGTTGACAATGGTGTTGGTGATGCCCTGAGTGGCAAGTGTGTGGGTAATCAGGTTGAACGATCCGCCGTAAAGGTTGTCGGCGGCAACAATGTGGTCGCCCTGCGAAAGGATGTTTTGGAGAGCGTAGGTGACGGCGGCTGCGCCAGAGGCTACTGCCAGTCCCGCCACTCCGCCTTCCAGAGCGGCAACGCGGTCTTCAAACACTCCTTGTGTCGGATTGGTCAGACGTCCGTAGATGTTGCCGGCGTCGCGCAGACCGAATCGGTCGGCTGCGTGTTGCGAATTTCTGAACACGTACGACGTGGTTTGGTAGATTGGCACGGCGCGTGCGTCTGTTGTCGGATCCGGTTGCTCTTGACCAACGTGGAGTTGGAGCGTCTCGAAGTGATATTTCTTTGTTGCCATATCTATATGCTTTTAAGATTGGTTGCTGACTGATTTTCTATTCTCACACCGCAAAGTTATGGCGTAAAGATGAATCCTCCAAGAGCTTTTTGAAACTTGGAAAATTGTTCTTGAAACGATGGTGCTGGTAGTGAAAAATTCTGCAAACGGTTATAATTAAGTCCGTTTACAGAATTTTATTCTTTTGCCTTGTTATGTGTTTCGGTTATGTAAATTTGCAGTACAACTGCAAATTTACATAATTGGAGGCAGATGTTTGTAGTTTATCAGTTTTATTTCCCTTGATTCGTTTTCAAGCGATCCGTTGTAGATTATGCTGTTTGACCCCACTATGTCGCCGAAACTGCCGATAAACGATTTTATCCCTTTTTCAAAATCGGGATGGTATGTTTCCGACGATTTGATTTCGTAAAGGTTTAGCATACCCTCTCTTTTTGTTATGAGGTCGACTTCATTTCCGTTGCTGTCGCGATAGAAGCATAGATTGTTGGTGCGACCGGCGTTTAATCTTTGCTTCAATGCCTCCGCAACAATCATGTTTTCAAAGAGATGCCCGCGCATCTTGTCACGTTTGATTTGCGACTCGGATTCTATTTCAAGCAGAAAGCTTGCCAGACCGGTATCGGTGAAGAATAGTTTGGGCGATTTGGTGAGGCGTTTCCGGGTGTTTGTGAAAAAAGGCTGGAGCATGAAGATGATGTATGAAGCCTGGAGTACGGACAACCAGGATTTAACCGTGTTGACCGACGCCCCGATTTCGTTGCTCACTTCCGAGCTGTTCCAAATGCTTCCTATGCGTGTCGCACAGATGCGGATGAATTTTTGGAATGTGTTGAGATCCTTGATGTTGATGATATTTCTCACGTCGCGCTCAAGGTAGGTTGTGACGTAGTTTGAATAAAATGTGTAAGTGTCCTTGCCGTCGCACCATATGCCCGGATAGCCTCCCTTGTATATAAGAGAGTCGGTGTCGGCCTCGTAATTGTTGAGCTCGTTTATGGAGAATGGCAGCAATTCAAAAACAGCGGAGCGTCCGGCAAGCGACTGTGATACGTTTTTCAGCATTGAGAAATTGTTGCTGCCAGTCAGGATGAAACGCTTTTCATAGTCGTTGTCAACGATTCCTTGTATGTACGACAGCAGTTGTGGGGAATTCTGGACTTCGTCAAGAATAATCCCCTCTGCGGTGTTGTTGAGGAATCCTACGGGGTCTTCCATCGCCAAATTCCTGACATCGGGATTCTCAAGACTGAAATACGGATATTCTGGAAACATGTGTCGGGCAAGCGTTGTCTTGCCGGATTGACGCGGCCCTGTAATGGTTATTACAGGAAAAGATGCAGCAGCGTTTTCAATTGCCTGGGTGATTTTACGGTTGATAAATTCGGTCATACCTTATGTAAATTTGCAGTTCAACTGCAAATTTACATAATTTTGGGAATATTCAATATGAAATAAGTGGAAAATTACGGGTTAATCAATTTTGGCATCAGGGGTGTCAATTCCGTCGGAGTCGGGGTCTACGACATATTTCGGTGACTCACCGTAGCGGTTTTCAAACGGTTCGCTGTCTTGGCAGAGGAACACAATCATGACTATGTGGTAGGCGATATATGCGATGGCAAACAATACGAATTTGCCGAGAAACGCTGATATCGCTGCCGGAGGAAAATTGATTAATGAGCTGATTCCTAAGTCGATGACGAATATTGTGCCAAACCCATACGTGGCGATTATTCCTGCTCCCCACCACCATCCGCTGCGTCCGGTGTCGTGCAGGCGGCGGAATGTGATTGGAATCATCAGAAGATTCATCAGCCAGGATATCGTGTCGTGAGTGATTGCGCAGATGATGATAACGACAAGCGCGGTCCACCAGAATTCCGAACGGCGCGAGCGGCCGTTAAACTGAAAGATTTTGTTGCATGCGGCTTTCAGTGCCTCTCCGATAGAAAGTTGTGGTAATTGTTGTGTATTCATAATCAAAGGTTTTAGAGCTTTTCTTATCAATTACGAGCGATTAGCACGGTGGCATATGCGGAGATGCCTTCCTGACGTCCGGTGAAGCCAAGCCGCTCGGTGGTGGTGGCTTTTACCGAGATGTCATCTGGATCGCAGCCAATGCATTCAGCCATAGCCTTCTGCATGGCGGGGATGTGGGGATTCATCTTCGGCGCCTCGGCGCAGATGGTGATGTCGGCGTTTCCAAAGGTGTAGCCTTTTTCCCGCAACAAGTCGGCCACGCATCTGAGCAGCTTCTTGCTGTCGATGCCTTTGTAGGCAGGGTCGGAGTCGGGGAAGTGGAAACCGATGTCGCGCAGCGCCGCAGCTCCGAGCATTGCATCGCAGAGCGCGTGGATTGCCACGTCGGCGTCGCTGTGGCCGAGCAACCCGAGTGAGTGCTCGATTTTCACGCCGCCAATCCAAAGGTCGCGACCTTCGACAAGGCGGTGCACGTCAAATCCGAAGCCGGTGCGGAAGGGTAAAGCCATATCGTTTTATTTTTTGCCTAACAGGTGTTTGAGTCCGTCCATGTCAAACGTCAACGAGAAACGGAGCGTTTGGTCGAGAGGACTGTTTTGAGCCGTTGCAATCATGTATGCTGCGTCGAGCTGCACCACGTTGAGCGAGAATCCGGCACCAAATGAGAAGTACTGGCGGTTGCCCTTCATGGCGTTCTCATAGAAATATCCCGCACGTACGAAAAACTGCTGGTTGTAGTTGTACTCGGCACCGACGGAGAGCGTGATTTCTTTCAGCTCTTCCTTGAATCCGCCCGGAGCGTCGCTGAACGACTTGAAGATGCCTGAAATCGACGACGTGTTGCGCCAGTCCTCAAGTTTCGACTCATAAGCCTCCTGGTCATAGTTGCCTTCGGCGTCGGTGAAGTCTGACTGGCGTGGACGTGTGGGCACAAGCAGCTTGTTGGCGTCGAGCGAGAGCGCTATGTTGTTGTATTGAGCCACCGGGAAGGTGAATGTTGTTCCGAGGCGGAAGTTTGTAGGCAGGAATGCAGGGTCATTGCCGTCGTTGTACGACACCTTTGAACCGATGTTGGAGATGTTGAAACCCCATGACCATTGGCATTCGTTGCGTCCCACCACAGGATATGTGGTCAGGAAGCCCGAGATGTCGGCGGCGAATGCCGACGCTCCTTTCTGCTGTTCGGCAGAATATGCGTCGGAGAAAGCGAGGTCGGAATAGATGTAGCGCAGAGCCACACCCATGGAGAAGCTTTCCGACAGTTTGCGGGAATAGCCGAGGTCGAAAGCCATTTCGTATGGGTTGACGGAGTTGACAACAGTTCCAGCACCGTCGGTCATCTGAATCTCGCCGAGCGAGAAGTAGCGCAACGATGCGCTGACAGCCTGGTTGTCGCCTCCTCCCATTTTCCAATATCCGGAAAGGTTGGCAAGAAATATGTCGTTGACCAGTTTTCTCAACCATGGGGTGTAGGAGAGACTGACTGCCGCCGAGCTGTAGGCGAAGGCGTATTTCGACGGGTTCCAATATTGCGAATAGGCGTCGGGCTCGGTTGCCACACCGAGGTCGCCCATGGCTGCGCCGCGGGCGTCGGGGGCGATTCCGAGCGATGTCACACCAGTTTGCACTGGGTTGAATTGGTCCTTGCCGTTGCTGTCGGCGAGAGCGGGCAAAGCGATGAGCGATGCCAGGGCAATGATTATATACCGTCTAATTTTCATTCGTTTTCTATAAATGTAGTTCTATTTATCAAAACTGAAAATAGTGGCATTTATTGCTTTACGACTACGATTTTTTTCTGACGGAGGCTTTTGCCGTCGATGATTGCCGTTGCGTTGTAGTTGCCTTCGGCAAGGCGGTTGCCGTTGTTGTCGCTGCCGTCCCATGTGTATGGGAATGAGCCTACGTCGGTGCGCAGCACCACGTTGCCGCTGTTGTCGCTGACAACGAGTTGCGCGTCGGTGTAGTTGTCGGCGTTCTCAACGTCGAATGTCACGGAGTGTATCAGGGCTGTCGTATCGACGGTGAGTGTGGCGTTGTCGCTGACGGCAACGTAGAAGGCTATTGTGCGTGTGGCAACGTTGCCCGACATGTCGGCAACAACAAGTTCTGCCGTGTGTCGGCCTGATTTCAGGTTGTAGATGCCTTGGTCGATTATGCAATTGTCGGCTCCGTCGAGCTGGTAGGAGCACACAGGATAAACATGCTCTCCGCCGTCGATAGAAATGTAGGCAGTCGTGGCAATCTGCTCATGCGACAGGTTGAGGGCAACATCATCGGTCACTTCCGCTTTGAGGCGCAGCGACGATTCCACCTCCATGCCGTCCTTGAACGTTGATTTGTCGTTGATGTAGAAGGCGTTGATGGTTGGCGCTGTCGTGTCGTCGGAAACGGCGGAGAGCGAGCGGTCGAATGTCAGACCGTTGTAGAATCCCGACACCACAGTGCCGTCGTTGCTGACAGCGGTCACTTGCAGCGGTTTCTCTTTGTCGTCGGTCGTGATGCAGTTTGGCGCGATGATTGTGGCCGTAAACTCGCCGGCTGTCACGTCGGCGCTTGTCACGGCAAGTTCGGCTCCGCGCTCAGTCAGCGTCTCGTCACCTTGTGTCATATAGTATTTTTCGGAGTCGTAGAGCGAAATCTTCGCATAGCCGTTGAAATCGGTATCGACTTCTCCTGCGTCGTTTCTGACACGGCCTTTTATGGTTATTGGAGTCATAGCACCTATGGCGATGCCCTTCGAGGCGGCGACACCGTTGACTTCGGTCACCTCGGTGCGGTCACATGGGATGTCGACGAGCATTGCCGGGTCGCCGAGCAGGTGGTATTTCAGACGGTTGCGTGAACGGTCGGTTGAGAAGTTTTTCGCAAACATCAACACGCGTCCCCAGGTTTTTTCGTATTTAGCATAGAATCGGCTGTCGGATTCGCTGATGCCGAGATACTTGGCAAACGAGTCGGTCAGGCGTCCGTTCAACGATGTGTATGCCTCGCGTGTCGCGGCCACGGCAGCGATAATGCCGCCGTTGGGGTTGAGCAGCAGTTTGTCGATGAATGAAGTCTGTCCGCCGTCGTATCTGCCCACGTCGCATGAAGAGAAATACATCACTGGCGGCACGTCATATTTCGTGTCGATTGCTTGCTGCAGGTTCATCAGCACGGTCGGTTTGGTGAGCGATGAAATGTTGGAGTGCCCCACGAAGAGGATGAAATTCTGTCCTACATTGAAATCTTCGACCAGTTTCTCGCGTGTGGCCTGCAGATTGTCCACGTTGTCGTAAGGCTCAAGATAAATCTTGTTGAAATTTACGGCATTGTCGTTTCTCGTTCTGATTTCCGGAGTGTCTGATGTCTTCGGGGTTATCTCATAGTTGAAGTTGTCGATAAACGATTCAGTCTGTGTCGTGTGGATGTATTGGTCGCCATATTCGCCGATCATGAGCATGTTGCTCTTCCACGTGTCGGTCTTGCCGGGTTTGTGCGACATGTAGGCAAGCAGTTTGTCTACGTATGTTTTTGCTTCGGCAGCAGAGGCAAACGGGATGCGTCCAATCGAGATGTTGAGCAGAGCGTTTGTGCCTTCCACATTGACAGCCTCGTCGTTCATCACGCCGAAATAGTCGTCGGAGCAGTAGGAGGACACGCTGTGGTAGCTGTTGTCGGTCTGATAAGTGAGCAGTGTTTCCTCGATGTCGCCGCCGAAGATTCCGCGGTTGTCGTAGTTGCCGCTGCCGAACAGCAGCAGATAGCGGAATTTCAACGGGTTGCGTGAATAGAGCATCTTGCACAGCTGACGGTATGCGAAAACATCGCGCATGCCGTTGCCGAACTCGTTGAAAATGTCGTCCTGCAGCACCACCTCTACGTCCATGCCGTCGTGCTGGCGGTGGAAGTCGGCAATGCGGTCGGCTTGGGCTTTCAGTTTGGGAGTGGTGATGACGAGCATGTCGGGCGTGGCGAGTGAATGCAGGTTCTGGTTGGCTACGTTGCCAGCAAAAGACACTTGCTTCTGCTGCTTTCCGGTGTCGAAAATCACGTATTCCGCATAAGCCGTTGTGCCAAGATTCGGGACAATGCAGCTTGTTCCATCTCTTGTTGTGATGGTGTATTGTTTTGTGTTGTAGATTTTGTAAGGAGAATTGTTTGGCGTAAACACAAGCCAGGCGTGTGTTGTAGGAGTGGTGTTGCCGATTACGAGTCCTGACTCTTTGGTTGTCTTCACGAGCCAGCGCATTTGTGAGGAGTCGGCAGGAAGGGCAAGCGGCGACTTGTAGGAGATGGAAATATAGTTCATCTTCGCAATCGGCAGCGACACAGACGTGCTCACTTTCGCTGTCACCGACTCAGCCTGCGCCATCGCCTCTGTCACTGGGGTGGATCCGAAAGAAGTGATTAGTTTATAGACTGCGGCATCGGCTGATTTTGACACATTTTTTGTGTCTAAAACCGTGCCGTCGACCGACAGTGTCACAGTTTGCGAGTCGGCGGTTTTTACGCCTGCCGACATGTTTACAACCACATTTGTTCCGCTGATGATGCCTGGTGTAGACATCGTAATTTCAAACTCTTTTGTGCTTGAGAAATCTTCGCCGAGGAAAAGTTTGCCTGAGCGGGTAGGGTTTACGATGTCGTTCTTGTGCCAAATCGACACCACGCCGTTCGAGCGCCATTCCTTGACGGAGGCAAGATTGCTTTCGTTGGTGTCGACGGTTTCAATATCGCGTGCGTCAAAATCCTCGCTGTCTGTAAGGAAGTAGTAAGAAGCGGGAGAGTAGGCGTTTTTTGAGATTGAGCGGTATATGTCGAAGTTGGTGGTGTAGTCAATGCTCCTTATTTCCTCGTACGTCAAGCCGTTGGCATAGAAGTATAATTTGTCGCCGGTGCGCATTGCCGGCACCTGCTCGAGGTCGTCGGTATAGTCTTTGTTGTAATTGTCGGTGGTCTGGATGCCTCCAGTGCCGAAAATCTTCACTTTTTTTGGGTCGGAGAATCCGAATTGCTTCAACTGTTCGCCGGTGATTTCATAGACGCCGGTTTCGCCGACTTTGATTTTAACCCATTTCCCTGATGAAAGGACGGAAGAGTCCTTGAATTTTGTCGCAGCCTGGCTGCTGAAAGATGCGAGAATCGCGCCAACAGCCACAGCGATAATGTATTTAGTCATATCTCCTTGGTTATTTTATCTTTATGTTTATTGATTCAAAGTCGCCAAAACGAGCTGTTACACGGCTGTTGATTTCCGCATTGTGCCATTCGCCGTTTTCAATTAGTATCAAGTCGCCGATTTTCAGCGTGAAATACCGGCTTGCCGTCGCGATGCATTTGTCGAAGTCGGCAGCTGACGGCAACGTGAATTTTTCTGTATCTTCCCCGTTGATTTCCAGTGTTGCGGTGTTCTTGCCGAGCATTGCGATGTCGGTAGGAGTCATCTCGCCAACGATATGCGAAGCGTCAAACGATGTTGCCAACGCTCTCGGTTTGCCGTTGGCGTTGAGGGTGTCGAGCAAGTCTTTTGCCTCAAACACAAGGCATAGCCCAGCCTCCTCGTAGTATCTGTTTGCAAACCGTTGCGCGATGTTTTTTCCGAGGCGGCACACGTGTACCGCGGCGGCTGCGCTGAATTGGAAGCGGCTTGCGAAGTCGGGCACAAAAAACGGTTTGCCGCTCTTTTGGATTGCAGAGTCGGGGATTACGTCGATTTCCAGTTTTTCAGGATTGTCGGTGTTTCGGAATTTTATGATTTTCATTTGTTCCCGTTGATTCTGTTGTACATTACTGCCAGGTGGGCATAGATGGAAGTGTTTTGGATAACCACATTGTCAGCCACCTTGATGCGGAACGGCGTGAAATTCCAGATGGCGCGCAGTCCGTTTGCCACAAGCAGGTCGGCCGACTCCTGGGCGTGTTCCACCGGTACGGCGAGGATGCCGATTTCAGCCTTGTATTGCTTCTCGCGTTCCGGAAGTTCGGAGATGTGGTAGATGGGAATGCCGCAGATTTCTGTGCCTACAACTTTCTCGTCGACATCGAAACCTGCCACGATGTGCAGTCCGAACTGCATCAGTCCGGAGTCTTGAATCAGTGCGGAGCCGAGGCTTCCGGCGCCGATCATGAAAGCGGTGTGGTCGTTGTGGAATCCGAGGAAATTTGACAATTCGGTGGCGAGCGTCTCAACCTGATAGCCGATGCGCGTTTTTCCCTTGATGTTGAGAAACGACAAATCTTTGGCAATCTGCGACGCGTCGACATTGATTTTGCGTGAAATCTGTGTCGACGAAACATATTCTATCTTCTGGGTGCGAAGCATATTGACGTATGCCAAGTACCACGGAAGCCTGCGCAATGTTGGCTCAGGCAATAGAATCTTCTGACCATCCTCGTTCATTGTAACTCCTAATTTATTAACTTCCTTACAAACTGCAAAATTAGTTTTTTTTGTCAAATTTTGCAAATGTGAATACTTGAATCGAAGATTAAACAAGTAAGGGCGAAATTAATATATTAATATATTCTGCTTGATATTATTACTTGTTGCGCTTTTTTATTTGTTAGGGCTGCGATAATTGTTAATTTTGCATATTTGTCATTGTAAAAGCTATTATTATGAACCGATTTTTGCGAATACTGCTGTATTTAACCATTCTATTGAATTGCATTCCCGACGCGTTTGCAGCCCGATTCAGGGTGTCTGACGAATATGTGACAGTCTTTGCCGAACCCGAGAGGATAACTAACCTCGGACGCGCATACCGTGGCGAAGTCTATGAATCGGAGGGTACTGACGGGAGTATGTTTGTCTTCACGTTCCATGGCCGCAAGGCTTATATAGCCTCTTATTGCTGCGAAATGGTGGACGATGGCAGCAGTCAACAAAGCCAGACCTCCGTCGCTCAGCGGCAGCCGGCATCGGAGCCTGTTGCGGAAGGACGTGAAAGCGTAGAGCCGTTGCAGGAAAATAATATGGATAACCGCATCGAGTATGTCGAGGAATCGGGCGACGGCGCAGCCTCCAGCGCACACATGCCAGGATGGATTACGGGCATAATCTCGCTGATGATGCTGTTGGGCATTGCCGTGGGGCTGTGGTCGCTGTTTGGCCCTAAATCGTGCGAGAATTTCTTTGACTCTCTTGCGGGAACAAGGGTGACCTGGTGCTCGAAAGCCACCTATTTCCGGCCGCTTATTTTCGTGTTTGTCGCAGGCGCGGCGTTTGGCGTGACGCATAACTTCTACGTTGCATTCGCATTGCCGGTGGCGTATGAGATTATCTTGCTGTGCATGCGGGCAAAGAAACTTGGAGGACTTCGTCCGGCAGTGGTGGAGGCATTCTTCTTGTTATTTCACGGCATAGGGTATTTGATTTTTTGTTGGTTGTTTCTTGCCGCAGTGTTTCTTGCCGGCGGCTCGTCGAAAGGCTCTAACTCTAAAAAGCGCGACGTCAACCACCGCTGTGGGAGATGCTGCTATTATGTTGCTAGCACTCCCAGCGACCAATGCTCTTTTCATCGCCACACCGTCCATCCTGACGATTACTGCGAAACATTCAAAGGATAGTAAAAAAAGAAGTAGGGCCCTACTTCTTTTTTCTCCTACTTTTCTGTGTCAGAAAAATAATCCGATGCGATTATTCCGAAGCCACTGCGATGCGTTGGGTGATCGACGCCTCGTCGCCGCCGTTGGTCGAGACCGTTGCGCGGTAGATGTAGATGCCGCGCTGCACGCGCATTCCGCTGCCGTCGGTCAAATCCCATGTTATAGGCATCGACTTATACATATCGCTGCGTCCGGTCAACGATGTGCTCCAGACGCTGTGTCCCATCATGTCGTAGATGCTCAGCGTTACGTTGAGCACCGCGTCGGGGCGGTTGTGCTCGATGTAGAAGTCGGCCTTTGTCTTTGCCGGGTTGGCTGTTGAGTAGACTCTGAACAGCTGCGGCTTGATGCCGTTGACCACACTGAATGCGATTGTCTTTTCCGACATGTTGCCAAGCACGTCCCACACGCGGAACGTCAGTGTGTGCTGTCCCTCGGCGAGTTCTCCCATCTGGTAGTTTATGTGGCTCACGCCGTCGGTGTCCTGCGAGAAATAGTTCTCAAGGCAGGAAACAACGGTTGTTCCGTCGATAGTCGCGGTTATGCCGTGTCCGATGTCGACTGGCGACAGGTTGATTCCCGACACGTCGTAGACCGATGCCACGAGAAAAGGAGTCTCGTTCACCTTGTCGCCGTCTTTGAATGCCGTTGAGTTGAGTGCGAGCAGGCGTATCTCCGGTCCGTCGGTGTCGTCGGCTGGCGACTCGTCGAAACCGTAGATGTAGAAGTCCTCGTTCTTGCCTACGGCGTCGCCTTTGTTCTCGTCCTGAGCATACAGGTTGACAAGTGCCGGAGTGTAGTTGTTGATAATGCCCGTAGGCATACGGAATTTCATTTTGAACAGGCCGTCCTTAACCTCTCCCGAACCAACAAACAGTCGGTTGGTGTGGTCTTGGTAGGTCACTTTGCACTTGTCGTCGGTGTCGGTGCCGCCCTCGTAGTAGCCGTTGGTGGTTATCGACACTTCCGCGTCGTAGACGGTGGTTGTCAGCGTACCATTGTAATCGGTCATGGTAATCCCGTCGGCATCGACAACCTTTCCTTCGAGTTCCACTTCCTGTCGCGCCATAGTCTCCGGTTTCACCTCGCCGTCGACGCTTTCGCCGTTGACCGCTGTCAGCCGGATGTCGTATTTAGGGTATTTCAGGCGCAGCGCAGGGTCGCCGATGAGTGCGTATTTGAGGCTGTGCTCGGTGTTTTTTGTCAGTGTCGAAGAGTAGCGCGAGTGGGTGTACCAATAGTTGTTCTTGGCATTCATCACGATGTCGCCGAGGCGTGGCATCTCGCCGTTTGGCAGAGGCTTGAACGTCTCGGTGCCGACAGCGCGGCAGAGGTCGCCGTTGCCGCTTATCGACGTCACGCGCGAGCCTGTCAGCAGTCCGATGAATCCGCCGCGCGAGTTTAGAAACAACACTTCGCCTCCCGACACGGTAGGAGAGTCCCAGCGAGTGAACTCGCAAGTGCCGGTAAACACGAAAGGGGGATGGCTGTAGAAGAATTCGTTCTCAATGTCGGGCCAGCGCAGCAGCCCGTTATGGGTCCACGATGTGGGGTTGGCATGGCCTACGTAGGAGGCAAACAGCACACCGTTTTTGAAGTTTTGAAGCATCTGGGTGCGCGCCTCCGGGAAAGAGTGGCCCGAACCGCTCGACGAGGCTTTGTAGGCATCGATAAACAGCCGTTGTATCAGATAATTGCCCGCTCCATTCGCTCGCAGACTGTCGATGGCATCATTGGAGTCTCTCATGTGGATTCCGCTGTCGCCGTCGTCGGCAATCATCATTATGCGCGTCTTCCAGTTGCCCATGTCGGGGTTGCTGATGTAGTCGCTGATTTTCTGCACAGTCTCGGTTGCTTCTGCCGCGCTTTTAACGGGGATGCGTCCGATGCCGATACACATTTTGCGCAGGCTCGTGCGTCCGGCGTCGCTGCCGTCCTCAAGGAAGCCGTACACGTCGTCGGTGTTGAAACTGCTGCTCTCGCTTGTGATGTCGGCCGACTCCCAAGTGAGCAGCGTCGGGTAGCCGAGGTTGCGTGCCGTCGAGGTGATGCGTCGGTTGTCAAACACCGCGCGTCCGAACAGCAGCAGGTAGCGGAATTTGTCGTTGCTGTATTTGTCGGCTGACGCAGTGCGGTCGTACCACATCTTCGCCACCTTGCGGTATGCCATTGCGTCGGGAGTTCCTGACGAGAATTCGTTGTAGATTTGTTCGTCGGTAAGCACGGTCACTGCCATGCCGTCGTTGGCGCGGTGCATGGCAGCGAGGCTCTCCGCCTGGTTTCTGAACGCCGTCGGCGTGATTATCAGCATCGTTGGCGGTGTCATGGCGTGGATGTCCTGATTGCTCACGTTGCCCACCAACGATGGAGTGGGGAAGGAGGCAGCGGTGTTGAACGCCACGTATTCGCGCTTGCCATTTTCCGTTTGGCGGAACTGTGCCGAAGCGTTGTCGGCAAGGAAGTCAACTTTCAGCGGCGCATAGGTTGTGGTTACGTCCCATATCGCCGTCTTTTCATTGATGCCGCTGACGGCAAACACGCTGTCGCGGCAGTTTGCCGTGAAGCTGCGGAAGTCAATTTGCTTGTCGGCAAGGTTGAGGTTGCGCAGGTAGTTGACGGTGATGTAGTCAAGGTTGGCAAGGCGCACAGCCGTGCCGGTGGGAAACGACAGCTGCAGTGTCATTTTTTCGCCAGGATAGGACACAGTGCCGATAGATGAGGCAGTGGAGCAGATGTCGTATTCGTTGCTGCCGCTGAGCGAGCTGACGCTCACTTTCATCACTTCCTGTTTTCCGGAAGTCACGGTGAGCGCGCGCGCGGTGCCCGATGTGTGGTAGGCTGCGAATGCCACTTTCACCACCGGGTCGGTGTCGCTGACGATGCCGGGCAGGTTGAACTGAAAACTTTGTGTGCCCGCAGAGCGGAAATCCTCGCCGAGCAATGTGCGGCCGGTGGTTCCTGGGGCGGTAAGCTCTTTTTCGTGGTAAATGCGGGCAAGCGTGTTTGTTATCACTTTGTCGGACGCTTTCTCCGCTTTGGCAGTGGTCTGCATCTCAGCCACATCGATGTCGTTGCGGTCGGTGATGAAATAGTAGCCGGCGGTTGCATACGGGTTCTGTTGCTGCTGAAAGCGGATTTTGCCCGATGTCTCTGTCCACGACACGTTGCTTTGAGCGTAGAACAGGATTCTGTTGCCCGAGCGCATCACCGGCACTTGCGGCAGGTCGTCGATGTAGCCGTTGCCCATGATTTCAGAAATCATGGCGCCACCGTAGCCGAATATCTTCACTTTAGAGATGTCGCTGAAGCCCCAGCCCGACAATGTTGCTGCTGAAATCTGGTAGATGCCCGTGTCTTCAACTTTTATTTTTACCCATTTGCCGGTGTTGAGGGCGGAAGTCTCGGCGTATGACGCCGCATTGCCGCTTATTGCCGCAAGTAGGGCAAAAAAGAATAAAATATATCGTATAGCCTTGTGTTTCAACATAATCCGAATATCCAATCGTTTGCTGTAAGGAAAAGATTCCTTATCAATATATTAACGCAAACGGTTGGCGTTTATTGTAGCGTAGAGCATATTCGCCACGGAAATCGCTTTTTCTGTTTTCGCGGTGTACTGTTGCCATTCGCTGGCAGTGCCGTGCCACAGGTCAAGGTCGACATCGCTGTTGATGCCAGGGATGGATCCTTTGTGGCTGTACTGCCAGAAAGTCCAGTTTTTGCCGCGGTTGGGTTGGGTGAACGAGCAGAGCCATACGCCGCAGTCTGCAAACTCGTCGCGCACGTGGTTGTCGAATCCTTTTTTGTTGCTGTAGATAATCACTGGATAGCCGTAGGCGGTAAGCTCATCGACCATGTCATGGATTTTGCGGGTGACGATGTCGGCGGGGGTGTAGGGGTTGGTGTGCGACTCCACGTCGATGACCAGTGGCAGCGACAACGGGCGTCCGGCAATGGCTTTGAGCAGATTGTGCGCTTGCTTCACGCCGTCGACGTCGAATCGGAAAAAGTGGTAGACGCCGGTCTTCAGTCCGGCTTCGTGGGCTTTGCGCAGGTTGCTGTTCATCGCGCTGTCGCGGAACGTAGCACCTTCGGTGGCTTTGACAAAAACAAATTCGGTGCCCGCCGCACGGGCTTTTGCAAAGTCGATATTGCCGTTGTGGGCAGAAACGTCGATGCCTGATATCTTGTAGGCGTCGATGTCAAGCGACTCCGACGGCGATATGACGTTGCCGTTGAGAATGGAAATCGCAGCTGTTGCCATGCCGATGAAGGCAAGCAGCAGCGCCACAATCAGTAATATGTGACGTTTGCGCAGTGCCATGCTATTTCTTTATTTTGAATCGTTTGCCGTCCCAATGGTATGTGATACCGCTGTTTACGAAAGGCATCACGGCAGCGGAATCCTCGCGCGACAGGAACTCTCCGACCGTGAGACGCGCCTCCACATCGCCGTTTGGAAGAAAGCGGTAGTCGATGAGCGGGAAGGCGATTTTCGGCTCTATCTCGCGGAGAGCCTTCTTGTCTTTGGCGGTGAGGAAGTCTCTGACTTTCGGCTCCTCAATCAGGCTTACGCTTGGAGAACCCAAAGCATAGGTCTGGCTGAACGAGATGTGGCTGTCGGTGGCTGGCATCTTTACGCGGTTGATTACGCCGAAGAACTTGTCGCCGTGGTTGTTGACATACATCTGCACCTCCGTTTCCGACACCGATGATGTGGAAACCTTCATGTAATGGTCGCCGGCGATTGAGTCGATTACGGCCTGTCCGCCAAGCCGTGTCGGCATGTGCTTGCGCATTCCGCTGGCGTAATAGTCAAGCATGTCCATCCTTACCGACTGTTCGATTGTGTTGAACTCGTCGGCAAAGAGAAAGAAGTCGGAAACCGACTCGATGCTCACTTCGGCGGCAGAGTCTACTTCAGTGATGCTGTCGGCATCCTCATGCCAAGAGGCAGCCTGCGGCGATGGGAAAGTTCCGGCATACGCTGCCGATACAACGGCGATGCCGAGCACTGCATATATAGGTTTCATAGCACTTTATCGTTTGCTCTTTTTACTTTTTCTCTTGAATTTGCCGAAGCTGTCGTCGCCGTCGGCATGGCGGCCCTTGCTGTTCGACTTGCGCTCGGAGCTGTGGGCGTAGTCGCGGTTTGGGTCGGCAATCTCGGCATATAGGCGCTTGCCGAAGTAGCGGGCGTTTTTCAACGCCGACACGGTGCGGCGCGACTCGCCTTTTTTCACGTCAAACAATGCGTAGCCTGGGAACAGGTCGATGCGGCCAATCTCCACGCGTCCCTCCATGTTCTGGTTGAGGGTCTCTATCAGGCGCGCCGGGAAGAAACCGTCGTTCTTTCCAGCGTTCACGTAGATGCGCTCATATCCCTGCTCTGCGGTGCGGCGGTCTTTGTTCTGCCGCGAGCCGTTCTGCTGCTTGTCGCGCGGCTCTTTGTCGTCGCGTTTGGCTTTCCGGTCGCGCGGCTTGCGCTCTTCGTAGTCGATGGCTTCGGGCGCGTCCTTGTAGTATTCAAGCAGGCGGTTGAATTCAAGCGACACGATGCGTTTCAGCAAGTCGTTTTCCGACAGCCATTCCAGTTTTTTCACGATTCCCGGCAGATATTTTGCAATTTCGTCCTCGTTCACCTTTACGCGTTCTATGCGGTCGGCAAGGTTGTATAGTTGCTTTTCGATGATGCGTTGCGGTGTAGGCACCGAACCCTTCTCGAACGTTTTTCCGATTTTCTTCTCTATCGTGCGCAGACGTGACTTCTCGCGCGAGTGGATGATGGCAACCGACACGCCGGTTTTGCCGGCACGTCCGGTGCGTCCGCTGCGGTGCGTGTATGTGGCGGGATCGTCGGGCAGGCCGTAGTTGATTACGTGGGTCAGATTGTCCACGTCAAGGCCGCGTGCTGCCACGTCGGTGGCAACGAGCAGCTGCAGGGTGCGTTCGCGGAATTTCTTCATCACCGTGTCGCGCTGCATCTGCGACAAGTCGCCGTGGAGGGCATCGACATTGTAGCCGTCGGCAATCAGATTGTCGGCAATCTCCTGAGTCTCGCGCCGGGTGCGGCAGAAGATGATTCCGTAGATGTTGGGATTGGAGTCGGCGATACGCTTGAGGGCAAGATACTTGTCCTTGGCGTTAACCATATAATATATGTGGCGCACATTTTCCGAGCCCTCGTTGCGTGTGCCTATTACAAACTCCTGAGGGTTGTGCATATAGTTTTTCGCTATTTTGGCGATCTCGTCGGGCATGGTGGCTGAGAACATCAGCATTTTGCGGTTGTCGGGCACGTTTTCGAGGATGGCGTTGATGTCGTCGAGGAAGCCCATGTTGAGCATCTCGTCGGCTTCGTCAAGAATCACGGTGTGTACGCCGCTGAGGTTCACCTCGCCGCGCTTTATCAGGTCGAGCAGTCGCCCAGGTGTGGCAACGATAATCTGCACACCCTTGCGCAGCGTGCGGATTTGGCTCTCGATGCTCGAGCCGCCATAAACCGGCAGCACACTGAGACCGGGAGTGTATTTCGAGAAATCGGCAAGGTCGCCGCCGATTTGCAGGCAGAGTTCGCGTGTCGGCGATATGATTAGAGCCTGCGGTTGGCGCAGCGACGTGTCGGTGCGCTGTATTACGGGCAGTCCGAACGCCGCGGTTTTGCCGGTACCGGTCTGTGCGAGAGCCACGACGTCGCCGTCTTCGTGGAGCAGGTGTGGGATTACTTTCTCCTGTACAGGCATCGGTTTTTCAAATCCCATATCCTTGATTGCGTGCAGCAGGTCTTCTCTTATTTCTAATTCTTCAAATGTCATCTGTTTTTTTTCGTCTTAAATGTTTTCGTTCAGCGCGCTTTGCCCCAAATCTGCTGCAAAATTACGGAATTTTGGGCTATGAATGGCAAATACTTGTAAATTAATTTGGTGTGGCGGTGAAAAAGGTGTGGCGGAGGCGTTGTGCCCGATGGCTTGTCGTTAACACATATTAAACTTTTGGCGGGTTGCCGATAATTTGGTGTTGTGAATATGCTTTGTTATTAAAGTTGGCATAAAACTGACGGATTGAAACAAAAATGGCAGCAAATTTAATTGCTATGGCTTGAATAAGTGGGCGAAGAAAACAAAAAATAAAAATATGTTTTACAACATAGTTGCATAACAATGTTGTGCGGAAATGTTTAATAAAATGGAATTTTACCGAAAATTAAAAAAATAACTCACAAACGTAAAATTTTGATTACAATTCTTGTAAATATTGAAAAATAACGCTTATTTTGTGGCTTAGAAATCGTTTGAGACAACGATGTACTAATATAAAACTATGTTTAATCTGAATCAAGTATGGACAAATTTGCTGAACGAAAAAATTTACTTCATGTAAATTAGTTGCGGCTGCCGCAGTCGCAATGTGTTTGCTAGGCAGTGCGGGATTCGAGGCTAATGCCGCCCCCGCTCCGCAAGTTGTATCCGCTCAGAAAGCAACTCTAACCATTCTGGTACAGTAAAAGACTCCAAGGGAGAGCCTGTCATTGGCGCCAACGTTATGGAGAAAGGTACCAATCGTGGTATAGTTACTGACTTGGACGGTAAGTTTACGCTTAAAGTAACCCCTGGAGCAACAATTACAGTTTCTTATTTGGGCTACAAGACACAGACCCTCAAGGCTGCGCCGACAATGAACGTTTCCTTGGAAGAGGACAACGCTCTTCTTGACGAAGTCGTTGTGGTAGGTTTCGGTACTCAGAAACGTGCCAACCTCACCGGTGCTGTAGCAACAGTCGATGTGTCGAAGGCAATGGACGCACGTCCAGTGGGCGATGTTACCAAAGCCCTTCAAGGTGCTGTTCCTGGTTTGACTATCACAACAGGTGACGGTGCAATCAACTCAGCCGCATCTATCAAAATCCGTGGTACGGGTACGTTGTCAAACGGACAGTCGTCAAGCCCGCTTATCGTTGTCGACGGTGTGCCTACCGACGACATCACTTTTGTCAACCCTGACGATATCGCAGAAATCTCAGTATTGAAAGATGCTGCTTCTTCTGCTGTATATGGTACTCGTGCAGCATTCGGTGTTGTATTGATTACTACAAAATCAGGACAGAAAGGCGACCGCGTTTCTGTAAAATATTCAAACAACTTTGGTTGGAGCAACGCAACTGTATTGCCAGACTACGGCTCAGTGCCTGAACAAATCGAGGCATTGCTTCAGACCAACTACCGTAAGGGTGCCGACCCGGAAATGTTCGGTATGTATCTCGACAAGATGCTTCCTTACGCAAAGGCTTGGTACGAGCAGAACGGTGGCAAGAAGAAAGGCTACAGCGAGATGTTGCCATACCAGAGCATGGACAATGTGGGCGACTTCTATCAGGACCCTGTGACAAAAGCCACTATGTACTATGCTGACTGGGATGTAAAGGATATTATGTATCGCACCGCTCCTTCTCAGAAGCACAACGTAAGCTTGGACGGCAGCTCGGGCAACACAACATATCGCGTTTCGTTCGGTTATGACAAGCGTGAAGGCTTGATGTCGTTTGTCGACAACTCGGTAAAACGTTACAATGCAAGTGCCAACCTCTCAACTCAAATATTCTCTTGGTTGAAAGCCGGTGCTCAGGTAAACTATTCGCAGAAAGACTATGACGGACAGAACATGTGGGGCCGTGGCGGTTACACATACTTCTGGCGTTGGGGTTCTTACTTCGGTCCTTACGGATACCGCAAGTATGACGGCGACGGCAAGTACTACGACGCTCAGCCGATCGCTGACCGTAAGCAGAGCGGTGAGCATGAGGATATTGCCCGCAACACTCGCTTGCAAGGTTGGATGGAGGCGAACCCAATCAAGGGCTTGAACATCCACGCCGACTTCACGTATGACATGACAGACATCAACGTGCGCAAGTCATATCTGCCTATCTATGGTTGGAACAACTGGTCTAACTCAAGCACAGCTCCATCTTATTTGGTACAGCAGAAAGACACTTACGCTCAACAGGAGAATACCCGTCAGAATGTCTGGACAGTCAATGCTTACGCTACCTACGACTTCGACGTGGCTGAGGACAACCACTTCAAGGTTATGGTCGGCGGACAGGCAGACCGCAAGTATTACAACTACTTCTCTGCACGCAAGAATGTCCTTTCTGACAATGACAAACCTTATCTTGGCTTGGCAACTGGTGGTGCCGACGGTACAAGCATGACAATCACCAACACCATCACCAAGCACGCAACTGCAGGTTTCTTCGGCCGTATCAACTACGACTATAAGGGAATCTACTTGTTGGAGGTTAACGGTCGCTACGACGGTTCTTCTTCATTCCCAGCCAACGACCAGTGGGCATTCTTCCCATCGGCATCTGTCGGCTACCGTTTCTCTGAGGAAGCTTACTTCGAGAAGGCTAAACAATATGTAAGCAACGCTAAGTTCCGTGCTTCTTATGGTCACATCGGTAACGAGGCTATCGGTGACTATATGTTCTTGGAGCAAATCTCTAAGTTGGGCACAAGCTATACCAGCTGGGTAAATGCCGGCGGTACATTCTTGTCAATGTTGAACACACCTTCAATGGTGTCTTCTACTTTGTCTTGGGAGCGTATTGCAACAACAGACATTGGTCTTGACCTTGGTTTCTTGAACAACCGCTTGAACGTTACGTTCGACTGGTTCCAGCGCGACACTAAGGACATGCTTGCTCCTGGTATGACTCTTCCGGCTACTCTTGGTGCTTCTGCTCCTTATGCAAACAGCGGTTCGCTCCGCACCCGCGGATGGGAGTTCGGTATCAGCTGGAATCACCGCTTCTGCGATGTTGACGTTTTCGCAAGCGCCAATATCTATGACGGCAAGACAAAGGTTACTGAGTACAACAACCCTAACAAGTTGATCAACCAATTCTACAGCGGTATGGAGTATGGTGAAATCTGGGGCTTCGAGACAGACCGCTACTTCGAGGAGTCAGACTTTACAGGCAAGAATGCCGACGGCTCTTGGATTTATGCTCCGGGCGTAGCTGACCAGACTGGTTTGCAGCAGGGCACATTCGTTTACGGTCCTGGCGACATCAAGTTCAAGGACTTGGACGGCAATGGAGTGATCAACGGTGGCGATCCTACAATGAAAGACGCTGAAGGCAACCTTATTCCGGTAGGTACTGTACGCAACCACGGTGACTTGAAGAAGATTGGCAACTCAACTCCTCGCTATGAGTACTCATTCCGTTTGGGTGCTGCTTGGAAGGGTATCGACGTTGACTTGTTCTTCCAGGGTGTAGGCAAACGCGACATGTGGTATGTGAACGCATTCACAATGCCATTCTCTCGTGGCGCCGATGCTACTTACTCACACCAAAACTCTTACAACAAGATGATCTTCGACGACGCTCGCAACATTATCGGTTACGAGATCAATCAGAACAACGATTATCCTTGTATGTATGACGGTATGGCAGGTGCAGGTGCTGTTTCTGGCTTGTCACAAGGTCGTTACAACTTCTATCCTCAATCGAAATACTTGCTCAACATGGCTTACCTCCGCTTGAAGACAGTGACTATCGGTTACACTCTTCCACAGGAGATTACAAAGAAGGCTCTGATTCAGAAAGCACGTATCTATTTCACTGCTGAAAATCCTTGCTTGCTCTACAACGGTCTCGGCAAGAACCCGATCGACCCTGAAATCGGTAGCACTTGGACAACAAGCAAGTCTTACAGCAATGGTACATTCGGACGTACAGATCCAATGATGCGTACTTATTCATTCGGTTTGCAGGTAACATTCTAATTCTCTAAATTTACGAAACAATGAAAACAAAGATAGCATTAGGCATTTTCGCACTCGCCGGACTCTCGCTTGCAAGTTGTGACGATTTCCTCGACAACAACCGCTATCCGTTGACTTCGGAGGTGAGCAACCCTGAGTTCTGGAGCAATGAGTCGCTCGTTGAGCAGGAGTGCAACTATATGTATAATTTCTTCTCTGGATATGGTCGTGGAAACTCTCTCGGTGAGTTTTATTTCAGCACTCTTTCCGACGACCAGGCTGGTAACTCGTTTACGGAATGGAACAACAAGACTGTTCCGAGTTCATCTGGCTTGTATTCAGGCCCGTATGAGAACATCCGTCACTGTATGTCAATCATCGAAGGCGTGCGCGGCTCAAAACTTGAGGCTGCGAAGCGCAACAACTTCGAGGGTCAGGCTCGCTTGAACCGTGCAATCCAATTCTTCACTTTGGTGAAACGCTATGGTGATGTGACTTGGGTTGACCACAAAGTTGACGTTAACGACAAGGGTCTTCTTTACGGTCCGCGCACAAACCGCGACGTTGTTATGGACTCTGTGCTCCGCGACCTTGACTATGCGATTGCAACAATCTCTGCCAATAACGGCAAGCAAGTTTGGAGCAAGGATTTGGCATTGGCAGTGAAGAGCGACATTTGCTTGTGGGAAGGCACATTCTGCAAATATCGTACTGCTGCCGAAAACGGTTATGCTGCCGATGAGGCACGTGCTAACAAATACTTGCAGGAATGTGTCAGTGCTTCAGAGCAACTGATTGGAAAATATCCTATCGGTGCAAGCTATAAGGCTTTGTATCAGAGTGTACGCGCTGATGCTCAAAAGAATGGCGAGATTATCTTTATGAAGGCATACGACCAGCAGAATATGTGTCACTCAACCGTTTCTTACACTTGCTCCTCTACTAAGGTGAACGGTATCACAAAGGACGCGTTCGACGCATATCTCTTCAAAGATGGCAAGCCTTTGGCTTTGACTTCGGAGAACAAGTCAGACCTTCCAGTCTACAACGATAAGGGGGAATACTCAATCGAGAGCCTTCTCGCTGTCCGCGACGGACGTCTGTCGGAGACTATCGACCCGGTTATCTTCTATCAGGACATGACATGGCAGCGTGCAGGCGCAATGGCGATGACTTCTTCTACTGGTTATGGTGTAGCGAAGTTTGACAACACTTCGTTGCCTATCGACGACCGTCAGAACACAGTGAAGAACTACACTTGCGCACCTCTCTACTGGGGAGCACTTATCTGCTTGAACTATGCTAAGGCTGAGCTCGGCACTCTTACAGATGCCGACATGAACCTCACTCTCAACAAGCTTTATGAGCGCGCTGGTCTTCCAGACCAGACTGTAGCATCGTTGACTGCAATGAACGACCCTGTTAACAATATGGGCGTAAGCAGCTTGATTTGGGAAGTTCGCCGTTGCCGTCGTTGCGAGTTGATTATGGACAAGGACTATCGTTATTGGGACTTGGTTCGTTGGCACAAACTCGACCTCCTCGACAGCTCAGTGCATCCAAACATCCTCTTAGGTGCGAATGCTTCTACAGCAACTGTTAAACCTGATATGAAAGGCGAATACGTAGATGGTTCATTCAACCACGTGCGTACGTTTGATGCTCGTCAGTATCTGTATCCAATTCCTGGAGACCAGATTGCATTGACCAACTCTGCTGTTTCTCAGAACACACCTTGGAAATAAACAGTAGCAAATAATTGATATTGAAAGGGCGACCCCGGCGGGCCGCCCTTTCTTTTGGACAGCAACGGCTGTGGAAAAATGCGATTTGCCGATGTCGCATAAAATTCGTACCTTTGCACCCTGATTCAAGTAGGTATATATTAGGTAAATTATGATAGCTGTAAGCAATTTAGGAATGCAGTTTGGCAAGCGTGTGCTTTTTCAGGATGTGAATCTGAAATTCACGCAAGGAAACTGCTATGGAATTATCGGCGCAAACGGCGCCGGAAAGAGTACGTTGATGCGCATCCTCTCAGGTCAGTTGACGCCGACCCACGGCATGATTCAGCAGGGACCGGGCGAGCGCATGTCGGTGTTGAGCCAGGACCACTTTGAGTTTGATGAATTTTCGGTGATGGACACCGTGCTGCAAGGACACACCGTGCTTTGGGCTATCATGAAAGAGAAAGACGCCCTCTACGCCAAGGAAGACTTCAGCGATGCCGACGGCATCCGCGCCTCTGAGCTGGAGGAGAAGTTTGCCGAGCTCGACGGCTGGAACGCAGAGAGCGATGCTGCCGCATTGCTCAGCGGTCTGGGCATCAAGGAAGACAAGCACTACATGCTGATGAAGGACCTCAGCGGTAAGGAGAAAGTGCGCGTGCTTCTGGCGAAGGCGCTTTTCGGAAATCCCGACAACCTGCTTCTCGACGAGCCTACCAACGACCTTGACCTTGAGACCGTGGCTTGGCTTGAGAACTATCTGTCAAACTGCGAGAACACGGTGCTCGTTGTGAGCCACGACCGTCACTTCCTCGACGCCGTGTCGACCCACACCCTCGACATCGACTACAACAAGATAACGCTGTTTGCCGGCAACTACAGTTTCTGGTATCAGTCGAGCCAGCTGGCTCTCCGCCAGCAGCAGCAAGCCAACAAGAAGGCAGAGGAAAAGCGCAAGGAGCTGATGGAGTTTATCCAGCGATTCAGCGCCAATGTGGCTAAGTCGAAGCAGACTACAAGCCGCAAGAAGATGCTCGAGAAACTCAATGTAGAGGAAATCCAGCCATCGTCGCGCCGCTATCCGGGAATCATTTTCACGCCCAACCGTGAGCCGGGCAACAAGATTCTTGAGGTGAAGGGCTTGAAAGCCACTCAAGACGGCGACTTGCTCTTCGACGACGTGAACTTCCAGATTGAGAAGAACGACAAGGTGGTGTTCCTTAGCCACGACCCGCGCGCCATGACCGCTTTGTTTGAAATCATCAACGGCAACCGCAAGGCCGACGCCGGCACTTACGACTGGGGACAGACAATCACTACGGCTTATCTGCCGCTCGACAACACCTCGTTCTTCAACACTGACTTGAACCTTGTCGACTGGTTGTGCCAGTACAGCAACGACTCGAGCGAAATCTATCTGAAAGGCTTCCTCGGAAAAATGTTGTTCTCGGGCGAGGAGGTGCTGAAAAAGGCATCTGTGCTCTCCGGTGGCGAGAAGATGCGCTGTATGATTGCCAAGATGATGATGACCGACGCAAACACTCTTGTGCTCGACTCTCCGACAAACCATCTCGACCTTGAGTCGATCCAGGCATTCAACAACACGCTGCAGGCATTCAAGGGCAACATCCTGATGTCGAGCCATGACCACGAGTTCATACAGACGGTCTGCAACCGTGTGATTGAGTTGACGCCAAACGGAATCATCGACAAGATTATGGACTTCGACGACTATCTCACCGATGAGAAAGTGCAGGCTACACGTGAAAGAATGTACAACACCAAATAAATATATACAACGATGGTAAAGCATATCGTAATGTTTAAACTCAAAGGCACGGCTGAAGAACGCCGCGCCGTGGCTTCTCAGTTCAAGGCTGCCCTGGAGGCGCTTCCTGAGAAAATCGACGTGCTCCGCTCGATAGAGGTGGGGCTCAATCAGAATCCGGCAGAAACGTGGGACGTGGTTCTCACCGCAGTTGTCGACAAAATGGCGGATGTGGAGGTTTATGCCAAGCATCCGGCGCATGTGGCTGCGGCAGGGCTGCTCGGTGAGCATAAGGATATGCGCGCCTGCGTTGACTACGAGCTGTAGGCTTTGTGCCTATGGGCAACAGACACAGGGCGGGGTAATCTCTTTTGAAGGGATGCCCCGCTTTTGCATTTTTTGGGGGTGTGGAAATTGTGCGGTTTTCGGAAAAATCACGTACTTTTGTATCAAGTAAGAACAAACCAGACATATAACTATTATGAAATTATTTAAATCAATTGCAGCCGTTTGCTTTACGCTTGTCGCTTCGGCATCGGCTTTTTCAACCCCATCCACTGTCGACCTGCAGGGCGAGACGTTTACCGTCGACACGCTGCGTCATTACAAGTGCGGTCCGGGCATGACACGCACCGCGCTTGAATACCGCTCGACCACAGGAAACACGCGCATTCAGGCGTTTGTGATAAAAACAATGCTCCGCGAGGCAGAAAATGTGAAATTCAAGGTGGAGATTGGCAACGACTCCTGTCTTAACGCCGAAACGGTGACTTCGATGGGACGGCGTCACTCAGTGGAGGGCGAACGCTATCTTACGGGTGTGAACGGCGACTTTTTCATCACCGGAAGTTTCGGCGGACCGTATTCGCAATACGGCATCGTGGGCTATCCAAACATGTCGAGCGCAAGCCGTGGAAAACTGATGTCGCCCGACGTTATCGACTGGGTGAGCCGTGAGAACGCCTTTATAATCGACAAGGACGGATATATGCGCATCGATGCCACCGACCTGTCGTACAGCGCGTCGATAGGCGGCGTGGAGATGCCGATTTCAAATGCTAATTTCCATCGGCTTGACGGAGAAACGGTGGTCTACAACTCTTATATGGGAAAATACACCAAGACGGCGGCAGGAGGCGTGGAAGTGGCTTTCACGCTCGCTCCAGGCGAAACTTGGGCATTGAACAAGAATCTGAAAATGGTGGTGAGCCAGGCGGCTTACGACGGTGGAAATATGGCGATACCTGCCGACGGAATAGTCATCTCGGCCGACAAGGCTGCTACGGCAAACATCGAGAAGCTGCGGTCTCTGAAACCGGGTGATGAAATTACTGTCAACTATTCGCTGTCGTTGCCGTCGTATGGCAATCTCAAGCCCGAGGGCGTGCAGGAGATTATAGGCGGCGATGTCAAAATCCTTCGCGAAGGCGAGACGGTGATGGAGGCGAACCGATGGATCAATCCTCGCGACGCGTTCAATCCACGCACGCTGATTGGCTATGACAAGGAGCGCACGATGCTCGTGATTTGCGCCATCGACGGACGCAGCACCATCAGCAGCGGCACTACCTATCCGCAGGGTGCCGACCTTATGCGCTCATACGGATGCTACGACGCTCTTGATTTCGACGGCGGCGGCTCTACATTGATGTGGGACGCGATGGAAGGCACAATCAACCGTCCGTGCGTGTCGCCCGAACGTGCGGTGGGCAACGGCATCTTTGCGGTGCTCCACGCTTCCGACGATGAGGAGGTGGCTGAGATACGTTTTGCCGACTATGCGGTGCGGATGCCTCGGTATGGCTCTTATCGTCCGGTTTTCTACGGCTATAACAAATATGGCAAACTCATCGATATGGATGTTGAAGGCGTCACGCTTTCCTGCGATGGCGCGCTTGGCGAGATTGTGGCAGACGGATCCACTCTCTATGCCACCGGCAGCGGCTCACATGTGCTTACAGCTTCGCTGGGGGCAGTAAAAGCGGAGGTGACGGTGGCGATTGTCGCTGCCGACGATGTCAAGGCGGCTTATCCGGAAGTGGTTCTCGACAACTGCCGTGAATGGAAGATTGGCTTGAACGCTATTGTCGGAGGCAAGGAGATGGCTGTCGAGCCGCGTGCGCTTGACTGGACATCAAGCGACGCATCGGTGGTGACTGTTGCAGACGGCGTGGCTAAGGGATTGAAAAACGGAACGGCGACGCTGACGGGTGTCAAGGATGGCATTACGTGCACTGTCGGCGTTACGGTGCAGTGCCCTACGGCGGAATTGATGCCTATTGAAGACGCTTCGAATCCGGAGGCTTGGAAAATTGAGAGTTACAATGTGAAGGGTGATGCGGCGATAACTGCGCTTGCCGGCGGCGGTCTGGCAGTCGACTTCGCTCTGTCGGGCACGCGTGCGCCCAATCTTACGCTTGTCCCTGTTCAGCCGACGCTTCTCTACAGCCTTCCTGACGAACTGCGGCTTACTATGAAACTGACTGGAGGTGTGGCTGTCAAGAACTCGGTGGTGTCGTTCACGCTTGCCGACGGCAGCAATGTGTCGGCTAATCTGTCGGGATTTGAGTCGGGCGACGCTCAGGATTATACGGTTGACTTTGCGCAAATTGCCGATGTCGACAATGTGGGCATTTTCCCGATACGTCTCAATTCGTTGCGCCTCAATCTGTCGGGCGGAAAGAAAGACACTGCCTATCGTCTTGAAATTCCGTCGATGAAGACGCGCTACAAGCATTTCAACGACGCCGGCGTATATGATCTGACTGTCGACGACGCCGATGTTGCGCCTGTCTATTACAACCTGCAGGGCATGCGGATTGCAAAACCGCAGCCTGGAACTGTGGTAATCGTGAAACGTGGTGCGAGAGTGACAAAAGAGATTGTTGTGGAATAGTGATTGCTGTTCTGCAGTTGACAAAAAAAACGGGAAGCCGCCAAGCTTCCCGTTTTTTTGTTGCCTGTTGTCAGTCTTCCTCTGGAGGAAACTTCGGAACGAGGCGCATAAGCCTCAGAATCTGCGAGCGGCGCTTCTTCATGTATGACGAAGGATTGGCGGAGTCGAATCGCAGCGGATTGGGCAAAGTGGCGGCGATGAGTGCACATTGGCGGGCGGTCAGCTGGTCGGCGGTGGTGTTGAAGTTTTGTTCAGCCACAGCCTCCACGCCGTAGAGTCCGTCGCCGGTCTCGATAGAGTTCAGATACACCTCCATGATGCGCTCCTTGCTCCACAGAGCCTCTATAAGCACAGTGAAATAAGCCTCGAAGCCTTTTCTCACCCACGATGACGACGGCCATAGAAACACGTTTTTAGCCGTCTGCTGGCTTATCGTGCTTGCACCGCGGTGACGGCCTCCGTTTTCAGCCTCGCGCACGGCTTTCTTGATTTCCACGAAATCGAATCCGTGGTGAGAGGCGAAGCGGTTGTCTTCAGAGGCGATTACAGCCATCGGCATGTGTCGCGACATCTCGTCGAGCGGCACCCATTTATGCTCGCAGCGCACCTTGCGTCCGTCGAGCATCTGCTCAACGCTGCGTATCGCCATCAGAGGCGTGTATCTGACAGGCGCCCATCGGTAGATGACTACGCTGACCACCGACAGCAGCACAAAGCCGAGAATGATTTTGCCAAAGAGCATCATGAAGATGCCGAAAGTTAACTTTCTGACCATTTTGTTTGAGAAAAAAGCTGCATCAAAGCCTGCTTTACGCAAAGCGGGACAATGATGCAGCACATTGATAGTTTTTTCTATTTCTTCGCGCCTTCGACAATCGATTTCGTGTCGCAGGCAATCATATATTCCTCATCGGTCGGGATGACAACTACGCGCACCTTCGAGCCGGGACGTGTGATTTCAACCTCCTCGCCACGGCAGTTGTTGCGCTCTGGGTCGAAATCGATGCCGAGAAATTCCAGTTGCTTGCATACGCTCTCGCGCAGCTGAATCTGGTTTTCGCCCACACCGGCTGTAAACACAATCACGTCAACACCGCCAAGCGCTGCTGTGTATGCACCAACATATTTAACGATGCGGTATCTGTACATGTCGAGAGCCAGTCGCGCACGCTCGTTGCCGGCGGCAATGGCAGCATCGATGTCGCGCATGTCGGAAGAGATGCCAGAGATGCCGGTCAGACCGCTCTGCTTGTTGATGAGTTTCTGCATTCCGGCATTGTCGAGATGCTCTTTCTCCTGGATGTAGAGCAGGGCAGCAGGGTCGACATCTCCGCAGCGGGTGCCCATCATCAAGCCTTCTACCGGGGTCAAACCCATCGAAGTGTCGATTGATTTGCCGTCTTTTACGGCGGTTATTGAGCCACCATTGCCGATGTGGCAGGTGATGATGCGCTGCTGCTCGTAAGGCAACCCTAAAAATTCGCATGAACGGCGTGCCACGTAGCGGTGGCTTGTGCCGTGGAAACCATAGCGGCGCACTCCGTATTTCTCATATACCTCATACGGGAGAGCGTACATATATGCGCGTGCAGGCATTGTCTGGTGAAAAGCAGTGTCGAACACACCCACCTGTGGCACGTCGGGCATAATCTCGCTGATAGCCTCGATGCCCACGATGTTGGCTGGGTTGTGGAGCGGTGCCAAGTCGTAGCATTCCTTCACCTTGGCGATAACCTCGTCGGTGATGAGCACGCTCGAATTGAATTTCTCGCCTCCGTGCACCACGCGGTGGCCTACGGCATCGATTTCTCCGAAATCCTTGATGCAGCCATATTTAGCACTTGTCAGATTGTCGAGGATGATGCGGATAGCCACATTATGGTTTGGCATAGACGTGGTGATTGTCACCTTTTCGCCGTTGTATTTGAATTTCAGGAAAGAGTCGGGCAGACCCACTTTTTCCACGCCGCCCTCGGCGAGGACGTTTTGCGCGTTGTCGTCGAGTTCAATCAGCTTGTATTTCACCGATGAACTTCCGCAGTTGAGTACGAGGATTTTCATTATTTTTGATTTGCTATTATGCTTTGGTTGCAAGTGATGATAACAGTTTTATAGATGTCTTCCCAAGAGCATCCGCGCGACAGGTCGTTGACTGGCTTTGCCAAGCCTTGCAGGATAGGACCCACTGCCTGTGCGCCGCTGAGTCGCTGCACGAGTTTGTAGGTGATGTTGCCCACTTCGAGCGACGGGAACACAAGCACGTTGGCAGTGCCGGCGATGTCGCTTTGCGGAGCCTTGCTCTTGCCCACTGAAGGCACGATGGCTGCATCGGCTTGAAGTTCGCCGTCGAGAGCCAGTTCCGGAGCCATTTCTTTGGCAATCTTTGTAGCCTCGATAACTTTGTCGACCATCTCATGCTTTGCGCTGCCTTTGGTTGAGAAGCTGAGGATGGCAACACGCGGATCAAAGCCGCCGAGCACCTTGGCTGTCTCTGCCGCCGATACGGCGATCTGTGCCAATTCCGGTGCCGTAGGATTAGGCACTACGGCGCAGTCGGCAAACACCATCATGCCGTCAGTCCCGTAAGGAGAACCTTCGGGAAGCAGCATAAGGAACGCGCCGGAAACAACGCTGATGCCTTTCTTGGGCTTGATAATCTGGAAAGCGGCACGAAGCACGTCGCCTGTGGTGCTCAACGCACCAGAAACCTGACCGTCGGCATCGCCGTTCTTGATGAGCAGACAGCCCAGATAGAGCGGGTTGTGCACCTGTTTGTGCGCGCCCTCAAGCGTCATGCCCTTGGCTTTGCGCAGCTCATAGTAGAGTTGCGCATATTTCTCAGTAAACGCCTCGTCGGCAGGGTCGACGATTGTGGCATGCTCAATGTTTTTTAGACTCAATTCCGCTGCAAGTTGTTTGATTTCAGCGGGATTTCCGATTAGAGTGATGTCGCAGATGCCGTCGGCGATAAGATGGTCGGCAGCGGTAAGCGTTCGTTTTTCCGCACCTTCGGCGAGAACGATGCGTTGTTTGTTTGCTTTGGCTTGTTGGGTAAGTCGTTCAAATAGAGTCATAATCAGTATTGATTTTGTATTTTTTTCTGACTACAAAATTACCAATAAAAATTGTTAACGAGGTATAAAAACTTGACTTAAACTTTCAACCAATGTGCAAAAAATCTTCACGAAACTTAACGAGGCTTTAGCCTCGGCAAAAGCACTGTTGCATGCGTCGCGCCACGTGGCAGAATCAGGTTCTGTTGCCTTGCAGCAGCGCTGCATGTGCGCCGCCCTTGAATCCTCTGTGAAAGAGCGGAATGTGTTATTCAGTTCTTCCGTGATTGTCTCGTTCCATCAGTGTATGTGCGATATATTTTCTATTGACATCGTCAATTTCTAATAGAGCATATAATTGTGCATCTATATCTCCTGTGTAGTCAATAATGCCATTGCCGTCTTGATAATTAAGCAAATCAGGGACTTTCATTGCTAAAGAGGTCAATGATTCATCTGTTAATAGAAATGCGAAACGAATAATCTCACTGGTGGCATATTTTAAGAAATTCTGGGCTTCCTGTTCTGTACCAAATGTTTTTAAAGCTACGCGAGAACGCCCAAAAGCACTGTGATTGTCAACGATTTGAATCTGATTGCTTCGTTTCTGTCCTCCGGCATTGGCGCTGGAGACTATCACTTTCCATTTATCAAGATATTCAAGACCTGTTTTAATAACGCTCTTGTTGGCGATATACCATCTGGCTCTACCACTTTTACCTGCTTTATCATTAGTGAATAGCTTTATCTCCGATTCGGGATTAAAATAGTCACCCTCGTTATACTCTCTGACAAGTGCTGGATTTTGTTCCACAAAATTACTTTCGATGGAAAATAGGCTACGGGGAAGAATGGAATCATGTAGACGTCCATATTTTGATATTATACAATTCAGCAAATTTATAATCTCATTATCAAGAGGATTCAATGAGAATAAATCTTCTTTAGGATTATCAGTGTTAACTGCTATTTCTTTTCCATTTCTAGAATAGATATATTTAAATCCGTTACTTTCTTTATGAGAATCTTTCATTACAATCGACAAGCCGTCCGCAATACCTACTTCCTTGAACACATCTGTTGAATCAGGAAAGAATTTCAATAAGCATAAATGGGGATCGTTGATTTGTGAAAGACCAAATTGTTCAAGCCCTTTTCCAGATCGATGAATCCATCTTGCACCGGGATAAATTAGTGAAGTATATCTACCCAATCGGTCGCTTATTGTTTGAAAATATTGGAATATGCTGACGCTGACCTTTTGACCGTTAGTAGATTCCTTTTGATTTACAATTTCTTGATACGGAGGATTTCCCACAATTGCGTTGAATTTCATATTGTCGTTGTTGTTTGCTTTCCAAAAAGATTTGCCTTTGGCAACTTTTGTGACAAAGTTGTTAGGCTTGTTTTTAATTTGATTTATTAAGTCCTCAAAGTATCTGGCATTCACCTTTGCTTTGCGGAAACCGCAAAGCGTGCGGCGCGTGATGCGTTTCGCCATAGGCGTTTTGCAGATTACGAAGACGTTTTCCGCCACAACCTTGTCCCAGATTCGTTGCTCCTCTTCTGTGTTCGACACCGAAAACAGCGAGCTTTTCACCCGTGCCCGGTAAATGCCGTATGCCATGTAAAGCGGATAAAGTCCGGATTTTGAATTGATTTCCAAAATGTGGGATTCGGGGGAGAAAACTTCGGCGGTAACCTCTCCCTTGTCTATAAATCGTGGTTCGGAAATTTCATTCTGATACTCCGTGTCATAGAAGTTATAGCCTCCCAGACAGTCGCCAAGATGCATATTCACCACACGCCACGGTGTGAGCACAGTTTCTTTGTCCGGATTGCGGAAGGTGCTGAAAATGGTGGTTATACGCTCTATGCGCTCCTCCACACTGAGCTTGTCGGCGGCGCGCGCCATCGCTCGTATGCGTTTGCCGGCGGCACTGAAGATGTCGGGGTCGTAGTATTTCTTGAACTTGTTGAACGTTTGCTTTGTAACGCCTCTTGGCATAAATTCTTCCCACGATTGAGAGTCGACGAGCGATGTGAAATTGTCAATTGTCAGCTGGGTGTCTTCATCGTCGATATCCGCACCATATATAAGCAGAGGCATGCGGATGGAGACACCGCGAAGAATGGAGATGGCGGTATCCCGATTCTTTTTCTTCTTTTTCAATTCTGCAAGTTGCTGTTTCTCTTCCTCTGTCAATGGCTTCTTGCTTTTGTTCTCGGACTCCTCCTTTTTGATTTCCTCATCTGTCAGCCCCTGATTGTTTATATTCACAGTAGGCTTAGGCATGGCTTTTGTCTGCCCGATAATCTTTTTAAGTTCATCAAACTCCTTCAATTCCAAATTGTCAAGCCTCATCAGCTCGTCATTATACAAGCTGTTGTCCTCAAAACCGTTGCGCACCACCCGCTCGACATAAGCTTTTTTGAGCTGCTCCAACATATTCGGCACATCAAATTGGTTCATCTTTGAGCCTTCGATGGATATGACAGGGCAGAATTTAAGGAATTCGCCCATAATCTCGCGGTCGTTGCCACTGGCTTTTCCTGCCTTTGCTGAAATTTTGGCGGTCTCGGCTATCACTTTCAATGTTCTGTCTGGGGCGAAATCAAAAACGTAACATTGCTCCTTGACCCTTCCGTTGATGGTGGCAGGAGTCTGCACTCGGAAAATGGTCTGCATATAGCTGGACGCAGCTGTGTTGTACGAGCCCGACAGCATTAATACGGCGGTCCATGCTTTCACACTGACGCCCGTCGTCAGTCTGCCGCATGACAGCGTGATGGTGCGGGTGGCATCGGGGTCTTTGCCTATGGCTTCTTCCACCGCCTCCAGTGCGTCTCTGCTTTCTTCATCCTCATCACCGTCGCCGGCTACATTCACCACCTTGAAATGTTGGAATACGGGATGCGCCTGCAGCAAGGCGCTCATCGCTTTTGCTGCCTTCACTCCCGGCAACACCCACAGAGTATGACGGAAATTATTGCGGTATTCTTCATTGGCAAACGGATAGCAGCTGTCCTTGTCTTCTTTGGTTAGAAGATTTAAGAAAGCACTTACATCCTTTTCATGTACAAAAGACCCACTTCCATTCACGCGGAAGAATTCACGGAAGTTGAATGCTACATCTTCATCGACAAAATCGCTGAGCAATCGTCCGAGGTCGTAGGTGTAAATGTTCATGGTAGGCAATGAGGCGTATGGATTTGGATCGCCAAAATGCAGCTCATCCCATGTCGCTTTGGCGCGCTGTTCCATCACGTAGTCCCAAGTGTATATCTCGTCCTCCTTGAATTCAGACAACAAATTGAAAGGAGTGCCGGAAAGACGCAGTATCTTGGTCTTACCCTTAGTCAGTTCCTGCATCACCGCCTTGCCCAGTTCCGTTTGAGTGCCTTCGTGTGCCTCGTCCACAATGATGCAGTCCCAGTCGGTGGCAAATACGTCATTGTTTTTGTCAAAATTGCCGCCTACAAGCTCAGAGCCACGCAAGTCCTGCATAGATGCGAAATAGACATATTTGCATCCTTGCTTAGCTCTTTTCTCAAGTGCACTATGGCTGCTGCCGTTGTTCTTTGATCCGTATTCAAAGTCTGACCTGTCATAGAATATTTTGCCAAAGTCATCAAACCAGCCGCTGTCAACAACAGGGCGGTGCGTAAGAATTAGAGTCCGGCTGAAATTCAAATCCTTTACAACCTGCAGTGCCGATAAAGTCTTGCCGAAACGCATCTTGGCGTTCCATAGCATTTGGTTGCTTTTCTTGAACTGCTTCTTTGTTTTTTCGATGGCTTCGCGTTGTTCCGGGCGAAACACGATAGGATTCCTGCTGTGCGATATTTCTGCCGACGATAGCGACTCCTTGCCTTTTTTGACGGCGGAGATGGCTTGTTTCACAGTTTCAAGGTCGGTGATAAACCACTCGTTGGCTTTGTGTTCAATGTCAAATGTTTTTTTCTTGATACCGGAACGTTCCAGTACGTTGTGCACCTCCTTGTCGTTGAAAGCGTACGTTGCATTATTGCTGCTGTAGATTGCCAGTTCGGTGTATAGCAGCTCGTATGTGATGCCAGCCGTTTGCGTGTATTGATTGATGCGTTTTTTGGCGGCCTCGTTGAGGACTTTGCTGTTGGGTGCAAGTCCGAAAATGTCGTCGTTGTCGAAACTGGCTTCGCCCACTTTCAGACATCCCTTGTGTGCATCGTCGTTGATGCGAAACGCGTATATCAGCTTTGGTCTTAGTAAAGTTCTCATTTGCTGAAGCTATTTTGTTAAGTCAATGAATTTTATTGTTTTTCCCCTTTTCCCTGTTGCTTTGTCGGTGGCATGCCAATCTTTTATTCGGCAATAGTCACCATTGTGAATCGAATTGTCGCCAGTCGCGCAACCTTTGCATGGACATATCTCTCCGAAAATATTATTTGGATCTGGCTTAAATCCGCAGCTCCCGGGCACCACCCCTTTAAGTCCGTCCATTTGCCAAAGATTCCATGAAACGATATAGGCGATGTAAAGAAGCGACCTCGTTTGAGGCATTATTCCGAATTTTGCGTGGTAGTAGTCGATGAACGTATACAGCATATTTTCGCGGGCAATCAGCAGGCTGTCGCCTTGCCATTCGTAGGCATAGCAGCTTTTGAAGGCTTCTTGTGCCCACTTCAGCCAGTCTTCTGATGTCGTTGTGTTTTCGCTTACGATGCGGAGTTTGCGGTCAAGTATTCCGATGCGGTGCGGCAGCGGGATGGATTCTGCTGTGGTTGTGTCATAACGACTTGTCAGATATGGAGCTTCTCCGCAGGTGATTTCCAAGCGGACATCGCGCACATAGTCGCGCCATGACTTGCTTTTAGGGAATTTGATTTTATCAGGGCAGTCTTCCCAGGCATGATATGGCAATTCTCTGTTGAACACGTCTTTGCGCCCAAACCATGCCTCGTCAATCAAATTGTTTTGAGCATTGCAAACCCATGAAGGGGTAAAAACCTCCGCTTTGTCCTTTGTGCGTGATGTTTGCAAATCGAGGCGTTTTAGCACACGGGGACGTATCACGTCACCGTGCTCTCCGGTTATAAGCTCTGGCGTTATAGGTGAATCGTATCCATATCCTTTGCCAAGATGTTCATAGTCGGATGTGGCAAAGAAAATGTTTTGCTGAGTGTCTTTGGTGCTTTTTGTGTGGTCTTTGAGCAAGGCATTCAACAAATCTGGAGATATATTGTAAAGGGTGTCTTCCAATATATCTATCTTATTGTCCATTTCCGAATAGGTTCTCTTCATAAGTGAGGATAGAATGGAAAAGCGTTATCCATTACCATCCTTGCGACTAAGGTTTTAATCAGTAAAGCGAAATGGGAGTGCCTGAATATTACTCTGTTTTGTTTTGTTGATTGATTATTAAATGCTATTTTTGTAAGAAATTATCCTCACTTATGAAGTGAACCTAATTAGAGAGTAAGTCGTTAATTATCGAGACGTTGGCATTGTCGATTTGAGATCTGTCGATTGATGCAAGGTAGATTTGAGTTGTTCTTTCAGAATTGTGTCCCATGCCTTCGCTTATCACCGAAATGGGCACATTCTTGCTTCGGGCGATGCTCGCCCAGGAATGGCGTGCCACGTACATTGTCAGCGGATGCGACAACCCGATTTTTTGACCTATACGTTTTAATGCGCCATTGATTTTCAACATCTCGTTTTTGTATTTAAACTTTGATTTGCATGGACGCAATATTGGCAATAAATATCCATCTGACAAAGAGGAATAGCGGTCTACAATTTGCTGCATGCAATTTTCCCAGCGAATTGACAATTGTTGTCCGGTTTTCTGCCTGCGGTATGTGAGCACTCCGTTGCGCACATTGTCTGCCTTGAGATTTGCCATGTCGATTGGTGACATTCCACGCATATAAAATGAAAACAGAAACATGTCGCGGGCAAATGCTTCCACAGAACCGTCGTCCAATGCCAGTTTGGCGATCTGTTTGATTTCAGTTAAGCTGATGGCTCGCTTAACTGTTCTTGCCACTCCGGTATAAGTGTGGCGGAAAGGCGAGCGTTGTGGAGTCAATCCCTTTTCTACAGCCCGATTGTAGACCGCTCTGAAGTTGCGTAAGTAAAATGAGATTGTGTTCATAGCCAAACCGCGTTTTTTCATGTCTGACTCAAATTCTTGGACAAAATGATTGTCCACATCGTTGAGCATCGCATCGCCGCCATGCCATCGCACGATGTAGTGCAATGTCGATTGATATGCCTCCGCTGTGCGATATCGTGAAAGTTGTTGTTGCCGTTGGATTTCGTCCATAAAAAAACTTTCGAGGGATTGTCTTGACATTTGTCTGCGACACTCTTCTGCAATTTCATCAATTGTGAAATTCTTGTCGGAAAGTGATTGGGTTACCCGCCTCAGTAGTCTTAACTCTGATTCAAGCCATTGACATCCGCTGTCCCATTCTTCTGCGGTTGCTTTGTGTGTAGAGGGAACCTGGCGTTGTTTGCAGTTGGATGTGATAAGGTAATATACAGCTCCTTTCTTGCCGTTGATTTTTGATGGTCTGAATTTTGCTTTTATAGTTGTCATAGCATTGATTTTTTTTCAAAAATAGATATGGATGAATGGTGATTGTCGTAAAAACGAGACTTTCATGACTCATTGCGTAAAAAGATAGGCTGTCTTCCATGGACGATAATTTTATACCGATTATGTCTTCCATAGACGATGAAATAAGTATATTTCCAACAGTTTCTCAAGTAAACTTGAATGTTCTTCACTCACCTTGCACTATCTTTTGATAAGATAGGCGGCATCTCGGCATAACATTTTCAAGTAAACTTGAATGTTCTGCTCTCGATTTGCACTATCTTTGCAAAATGAAAGAGAAACAATTCAGTTGGCGCAAGAGGGCTAAAAGTTTTGTATATGCTTTTCGTGGCATCGTTATGCTGCTGCGAGGGGAGCATAATGCGTGGATTCATTCGGCGGCGGCGGTGACGGCGGTGACGCTCGGGCTGTGGCTTGGCTTGTCGGCGTTGGAATGGGTGGCTGTGGCTATGTGCATCGGGGCTGTGCTTGCCGCTGAGGCGTTTAACTCGGCGATAGAGGCGCTTTCCGACCGTGTGTCGCCGGGCTACGATGAGGCTGTGCGCCGCACCAAGGATTTTGCTGCCGGGGGCGTGTTGCTGACGGCAATGGCGGCTTTTGTGGTCGGACTGATTGTGTTTGTTCCTAAATTGATTGACTTGCTATGAAACGTGTATTTGTGATTATATTGGCTATTGCCGCCGCGGCTATGGGTTGCCGCGCGCAGGAGGTTGTGGAAATCAACAGCACCCGCCAGGCGGTGAAGCGCACCGGCGATGCTTTGCTTGTGGCTATGCCGCTGGCTACGCTGACGGCTGTGATTGTGGAGCGCGACTGGCAGGGTTTGAAGCAGGCAGCGTTTTCAACGGCCACCACTCTCGGAGCGTCGTATCTGTTGAAGTATACGGTGCACAAGATGCGCCCCGACCGCAGTGACAACCATGCATTTCCGTCGGCCCACACGGCGGTGATGTTTGCCAACGCCGCATTTGTGCAGCGCCGCTACGGCTGGAAGTTTGGCGTGCCTGCCTATGTGCTTGCTACGTATGTGGGCTGGAGCCGCACCTATGCCAAGAAGCACGATTGGTGGGATGTGGTGACTGGCGCGGCGATAGGTGCCGGCAGCAGTTATATTTTTACCCGTCCGTTTGCCAAAAAGCATAATCTTGCCATGGCTCCCGTGAGCGACGGCGAGCATTTCGGCATTACGGCTTCGTTTAACTTTTAATCGACAGAGATGATAGTATACAATACGACTTTCCATGCTCATAATGATGCCGTGGAGCACTTTCTTGAATGGCTCCGCGCGGAGTATATTCCCAGAGCCACCGTCGACGGGCGGTTGTCGGAGCCGCGGCTTACGCTTGTGCTCAACGCCGAGGAGAGCGACGGGCGCAACTATTCGTTGCAGTTCCGCGCCAGCGATGTCGACACGCTTCGTGCGTGGTATGAGGAGGTGGGCGACGACCTTGTTGAGGAGATGGCAAAACGCTTCGGACATCAGGTGGCTGGTTTCTCAACGCTTCTTGAGGAGGTGGATTTGTAGATGGAAAGACAGGCTGACTGGGACAAGATTATCATTGGCATAGACCCTGGCACAAACGTGATGGGGTATGGCATTCTCGGCGTGCGCCAGCGCAAGCCGGAGCTGATTGCCATGGGCGTGATTATGCTCAGCAAGTTTGACGACCGCTATATGCGTCTGCGCCGCATCGCCGAGCGTGTCACTGGCTTGGTAGAGCAGTATCTGCCTGACGAGATGGCGCTTGAGGCACCGTTCTATGGCAAGAATGTGCAGTCGATGCTCAAACTCGGACGCGCGCAGGGGGTGGCTATGGCTGCTGCTTTGGTTAAGGACATTCCGATTGCCGAATATGCGCCGCTGAAGGTGAAACAGGCGATTACGGGCAACGGCGCCGCCTCGAAGGAGCAGGTGGCTGAGATGTTGCGCCGCATTCTCAACATTCCGCGTGAGGCAATCGACCCGCATCTCGACGCCACCGACGCTCTTGGCGTGGCGTTGTGTCATTTCTACGAGTCGCAGCGGCCTGTAGCGCAGAAATCTTATTCTTCGTGGAAGGACTTTGTGGCGCGCAATGCCGACAAGGTGGCGAAGCATTAAAAAAGAGACCGTTTCCGTCGCGGAAATGGCCTCTTGAATAACTAATCACACTTTCAACACCGTAGGGAATTATAACTTATGCGTCGGCATCTCCGCCGATGAAAAAAACGAACTATCACACAAAACTAATGAGTCATTTCTTGAAATGCTGTCTTCTTTTTAGAGGCAACGTTTCAAGGGTGCCGAAGTGCGTTATCTCCATGTTTTGAAGCGACAACAATTGTGCCAATGCGCCGATGCACCTCAAAATTGTTTGTAATCAATATGTTATAAACGAATCTTTGCGTAATCTGTTTCTCAAAGTGGGGAATTTTTCCACACGATGAGGTGTCGTAAATCCTCACTTTGTGTGGCGGAATATGTCAAAGTCCGTATTGCTTTATCTTGTTGTAGAGCGTTTTGCGGTCCACTCCAAGCAGTTGAGCCGCCTTGCTCTTGTTGTATTTTGTCTGTTGCAGGGCCTCGATGATGCGCTCCCGCTCCTCGTCGCTGTTGCGCAGATGCAGCGATGCCGGAGCCTGTGCTTGCGGAGCCGCCTCGTCGGCAGGTGCTGACGCCGGGGTAAGACCGTCGGCAAAATCCCGAGGATGAATCAACGTGTCGGCGGCAAGCAGAGTGGCGCGTTTCACGAGGTTTTTCAACTGCCTCAGGTTGCCGGGCCATGCGTAGTCCGTCAGTATGCGCTGCGATTCAGCGTCGAAACCCTCCACGTTGCGGTCGAGCTCGCGGTTGGCTTGACGGAGGAAGAAGTTGGCGAAGAGCAGTATGTCGCCGCCACGCTCGTGGAGTGCCGGCATCTGCAGCGTGAACTCGTTCAGGCGGTGGTACAGATCCTCGCGGAATGTGCCTTTGGCTATTGCAGCCTGAAGGTCTTCGTTGGTGGCGGTGACAAGACGCACGTCGACATCGATTTCCTTGGTGGCGCCTACAGGACGCACCTTGCGCTCCTGAAGCGCACGCAGCAGCTGCACCTGCACCTCGTAACTTAGGTTGCCCACCTCGTCAAGAAACAGTGTTCCGCCGTTAGCTTCCACAAAGGCACCTGTCTTGTCGGCAAGCGCGCCGGTAAACGAGCCTTTCACATGGCCGAAAAATTCAGATGCGGCAAGCTCTTTGGGTATTGAACCGCAGTCGATGGCGACAAACGGCTTGTCAGCCCTCTTGCTCTGACGGTGGATGCGGTGGGCTACATATTCCTTGCCTGTGCCGCTCGCGCCGTTGATAAGCACCGACATCTGGGTGGGAGCCACAAGCGACACCATGCTGTACAGTTTTCGTGCCGCCTCGCTCTCGCCCTCAAGAAAATCGGGGTCGGAGTCGTCGGCGCTGTCAGTGGACGGTTTTTCAGCCACGTCGTTGTCGGCGGTTGAGCAGTTAGCCAAGGCATCGTTTATTTTTTGCAGCAGCAGGTCGGGCTTTATGGGCTTCGACACATAGTCGCTCGCGCCTTCCTTCATTGCAAGCACTGCATTCTGGATGTCGGCGTAGCTTGTCATGATGATTAGCGGGGCGTCGATGCCTTGCTCCTTTTTCCATGGCAGCAGTGTGATGCCGTCATCGTCGGGCAGGCGGAGGTCGGACAAAATCAAGTCGAACGCAGTCTTTTCAAGCAGTCGTTTGGCGGCAGTCACGCTGCCTGCTGTCTCTGCTTGAAAACCCTTTTTCCCGAGCCATGTGCGCAGCATCGTTGAAAAAGTAATATCGTCTTCTACTATAAGTATTGATTGCATTGTCGTTGAGGTTTTGTCCTTGTTGATGATTTCACAAAGATAGTCAACCACGCGTTAAAAAGCAACTGTCTTGTGTTAATTGTTGTGATTTGTATGGGCGTTTGCGTATTGGTGGAAGATATTTGCAATAAAAGAAAAAAAGTGCGATATTTCGGTTGAAATTGTAAGAAATGGACAAAATACTTGAAATATTGGAAAAAGAGGGTCTGACATCGTTGGAATTTGATTTGACGGTCAGTCCTGAATTATATGTACGTACGCGTATTGAGCGCGGCGGCAATCGAGGAAGGGCATACTATTTTGTGCGTAGTGGCGACACTGCCGAAAGGGGAGAGGGAGCGTGTCCCGACGAGGCGTTTGCCAAGATTTTAAAAGAGTTGGTGGATGCGGCGGTGTCGGGAGAGCCTGCCGCCACCAGCCATCGCCTTGCCGTCAACGACGGTGGGCAGACAAGCGCGCTGACTGCCGGGCAGCTGACAGCTGTGGCGGAGTCGTTGGCATGCCACGTCGATGAGCTTTCGCTCCTCGACAATTTCAAGCCTTATATACGCTGACGATTATCGTTGCATGTCGGTCAGAGCTTCGAACGCACGCTCGATGATGGTGTCCACGCCTCGTTGACGGTCGGCATCGGTCATGTCTGTCTGACAGCCGTCGGTTGGCTGCACGCCAAACTCCGTGAGCTGTCGGTCGGCGTCGTAGATAGGCGCCGCGCTGAACCGCACGCTCCAGCCGTTAGGCAGTTCCGACGTGAACGGCATTCCGCATCCGCCACCTGTGGCATCGCCCACCACAACCACGTTGGGCAGACTCTTCATTATCGACACGAAATTGTTTGCGGCGCTGTAGGTTGAACGGTTTGTAAGCACGGCTATCGGCTTTCCGGTCCAATGCACCCGGCCTTTTGCCGGGTCAATATAGTAAGCGTATGGCTCGGAGAAATCGTCGTGTCCGGAGCCGGTCTTGTGCGAGATGTATCCTGCGAGAATGCGCTTGTCGATGAACCGCGCCACGAGAGTCTCCGCATTGGTGATGATGCCTCCTCCGTTGTCGCGCACGTCGATGATCAGACCGTCGGCAAGGGCGAGCGTTGCCAGCACGTTGTCAAGGTTGCCTTCGCCGATGCTGTAGGAGAACGACGGGTAGCGCATATAGGCATAATTGTTGTCGAGGATGCGGTATGAGATTCCGCTTGTGCGGCGGTAGTCGAAGTGTAGATAGTGCTCCTCCACAAGCCGCTCGTCGTAGTTTTGCGGGAATTGTTCCCAAATCCAGTAGCGCGACGTGTCGAATGATGACGACAGGTTGGTGTGTCCGTCTTTAAGTTCTTTAAGCATCTCGGAGCATACGCGGAAAAGCTCTTCAGAGGTCATGCTGTTGCTGATTTTCGCGGCATATCGGTCGTGCACCTCCTGCCAGTCTACGTTTTTGTATTGAAAGAAGCAGTAATGGCGGTCGAGAGCCGACCACAGCGCCTCGAAATTGCCTGTCGGAGTGTCGGCAAACTGGGGCTCGTCGTGGCATGCCGTGAGGCTTGCAATCGACAGCAGCATAACCAATATGTTTAAGCAGACAGTTTTCATATTCAATAAGTTGCTGATATTATTTTTGCACGTTCAGGCATTGCTCGGCGCGTGTCAATCCGCAGCGATTCCCATTGAATTCCCACCACGAGGCTGTGTGTGGCGCGGCGCTGGCTGATGTTGTTTTCCCAAACCGTCGTAAACTCATTGCGGTATCCCAGACGTAGCGACGACGTGCCGAAATGGAAGTCGAGGCATACGGTGTTGTCCATATCGAAGCGGTTGTGCCAGAACCCGAAATTAATGGTGTTGCGATAGTTGCCGAGATACATCTCATAGAACGATTGGTCGTAGTCGGGAAGGAAGAAACCTCCAACCACCGGCAGCGTCGCCTGCCAGCGCACCGTCATAGGAAGCCTGCCGGCATTGAAGCGGTAAGCCGCCATGCCGCTTGCTCCGGCATAGAGGCGTATCAGCGGCGAGCACACATTGTTGGAATTGCGGGGATTGTAGGTCACGCCTCCGCGTAAGCCGATGCCGGCGCCGGCATGTAGCGTAAGCCCCTGCGCCACGCGCCATCGGTGCAGCATGGCGAAATCCACATCTGCGATGATGGTGTGGAGCGAGTTGTTGCCGGCGGGGTTCGACGGATGGTCGTAGGTGAAACCCGCGTCAATTTTGTTTGTCCACCGCTCCGGGTTGAAGCGAGATGCGCGTTGCCTCTCAAATCCTATGCGCAGATGCATTCCGTCGTAGAACAGCGGGCTGAGATACGTGTCGAGGCTGTGTGTCGCGCCTGCGTCGATTGCCACAGTCACTGTGGCTGGACGCAGAACTGTGGAATCCTGCGGCTCCGCCTGTCCGCATATCGCAGCGGCAAGTAGCGTTGCCAATATCGACAGTCTCAGGCGCATCATTCCTCGGTTTCGTCGTCAAACAATCGTTGTTGTCCGGTCAATTCATCGCGCACGTCGTTCTGGTTGATAACGTCGTCGCCGTCCACGCTGTCCACATCGATGTCGACAGCCGGAGCTTCAAGCTCTTCCTCCGGCATCTCGCGCGGCTCAATTTCCTCGATGCTGTCCATGTTGAAGTTTGTGACGCGTTTGCCTTTGGCTTTGAAGCTCTTGGCGCCGATAAATTCTTCAGCGTCGATTATGAGAGGCTCGCGGAATTCGTCGGCACCGCCGAAGGTCACGCGGAAGCGCGGGTATCGCTTGTCGGACAGCGTAATCAGTGAAGAGTCGGGGTTGTCGCCGATGAAGCTTTGCTTCTTCGATGCTGCCTCAAACGTGAAACGCTTGATGTAGGGGTAGCCCTGGTCGGCATCGTTGAGTACGGCTGTCCACACCTTGTTCTCCTCGAATTTCTCGATGAGCAGGATGTTGTCCTCATAGTGGTTGCCGGCGTCGAACGAAGATGTGTAGAATTGTCCGTTCTTGAGCACGATCAGTATCTTGTCGTTGGCGTTGAACTCGCCGAGCGATGTGCCGCGGCCGTCGTAGTTCAGACGCAGCACGTCGGGGTCGAACCACACCTCGCGGCCGCCGAGCGTCGACACTCCGCGCTCTTTGAGCGATATGCGGTGTACCTCGTTTTTCGTCACCATGTTGCCCATCGCTTGCTTGCCCTTGATGGCAAGATCGGCAAAGTTTATGTCGAACTGCAGCACCTTTAGGCGTGGTTTCTCTTTCAGAGTCACGCGCAGCGTCTCTGCCTCGCCGTTGGGGTTGGCGGAGAACCACCATATCTTAGTGCCTTTTGTGCCTTGTGTCATGTCGTATTCCTTGTCGCGCGTGATGCCTATCACGGCGAAACGCTTCATGTAGACCACGCCACCCTTGCCGTTCTGGTAAACAAGATTGTAGATTGTGCGCTGGTCGTTGCGCTTGAATACGTTGATATACAGTATGTTCTTGCCGACGTAAAGTTTGTCTGCCACTTTAGTCACTTTGTATTTACCATCCTTGTAGAAGATAATCACATCGTCGATGTCGGAGCAGTTGCACACAAACTCGTCTTTCTTCAGTCCGGTGCCAATGAATCCGTCTTCGCGGTTGATATACAATTTCTCATTGGCTTCGGCAACGCGCGTCGCCTCGATATTGTCGAAACTGCGTATCACGGTGCGGCGTGGATAATGGGCGCCGTATTTATCTTTCAGATGCTTGTACCAGTCGATGGTCACTTCTACCATCCGTGTCAGCTTGTCGTTGATAACGTCGATATGGTCTTTCAGCGACTGGATGTAGGTGTCGGCGCTGTCGGCGTTGAATTTAAGGATGCGCTTCATCTTGATTTCAAGAAGTTTCAGGATGTCGTCGCGTGTCACGTCGCGCACAAACGATGGCTTGAAAGGCTCCAGACGCTTGTCGATGTGTGCCACAGCCTCGTCTACGCTTTTGCTCTGCTCATACTCCTTGTCCTTATAGATGCGCTCCTCGATGAATATTTTCTCGAGCGAGGCGTAGAGCAGGCTTTCACGCAGCTCTCCGCGCTGAATCTCGAGCTCGCGTTGCAGCAGGTGCTTGGTGGTGTCCACACTGTGGCGCAGCACGTCGCTCACCGACAGGAAATGCGGCTTGCGGTCGGAAATCACGCAGCAGTTTGGCGAAATGCTCACCTCGCAGTCGGTAAAGGCATAGAGCGCGTCGATAGTCCGGTCGCTCGACGTGCCAGGCAGCAGGTGCACGATGATGTCGGCGTGTTTCGCCGTGTTGTCGTCCACCCGTTTTATTTTGATTTTTCCCTTTTCCTGAGCTTTGATGATAGTCTCGATGACGCTTCCCGAAGTGCGTCCGAACGGCACGTCGGTGATTTCCAATGTCTTGTTGTCGATTTTTTCGATTTTTGCGCGCACGCGTACTGACCCTCCGCGCTCGCCGTCGTTATATTTCGACACGTCGATGAAACCTCCGGTAGGGAAGTCGGGATACAGGGCAAATTCCTCGCCGCGCAGATATGCTATCGCAGCGTCGAGAATCTCCACAAAGTTGTGTGGAAGGATTTTTGACGACAGACCGACGGCGATTCCCTCCGCACCCTGCGCAAGCAGAAGCGGATATTTCACCGGCAACGTCACCGGCTCGGGCTTGCGTCCGTCGTAGCTCACGGTCCAGTCGGTGGTCTTGGGGTTGTAGACCGTCTCGATGGCGAATTCTGAAAGACGCGCCTCGATGTAACGTGGCGCTGCGGCGCTGTCGCCGGTGAGAATGTTACCCCAGTTTCCTTGCGTGTCGACAAGCAGTTCCTTCTGCCCGAGCTGCACGAGGGCGTCGCCGATAGAGGCGTCGCCGTGGGGGTGATACTGCATGGTGCTTCCCACGATGTTCGCCACTTTGTTGAAGCGACCGTCGTCGAGTTCCTTCATTGTGTGCAGGATGCGCCTCTGCACGGGTTTCAGACCGTCCTGGATGTGGGGCACGGCGCGTTCCAGAATCACGTATGACGCATAGTCGAGAAACCAGTTTTGGAACATTCCCGACAAATGCTTGCTTTTGTCTTTCGGAACCACATAAGTGGAGTGAGCCTCGGCGCCGGTTGAGGCGTCGTCGATTTTTTCAGAGATGTCGTCTATTTCGTCTTCTTTCATAGTTGGGTCAGTTTTTTAGGCTTCTGGAAATCTGTTTTTGTCGTTAAAAAAGTAGGTTATTTACCAAATAAATACAATTTCAGAGGAAAGCCTCTGCAAAAATAAGAAGAAAATCGAGAAAATTTATTTACTTTGCACCTTAAAATAACGAAAAGGTGGTCAGCAGACCCCCTGAACATTGAATTTATTAGAAAAAACAAGATAAAAAATGGCACAAGAAGATTTGTTCAAGAAAATTGTGGCTCACGCCAAAGAGTATGGTTTTGTATTTCCGTCAAGTGAAATCTACGACGGTTTGTCGGCTGTTTACGACTACGGACAGAATGGCGTTGAGTTGAAAAACAACATCAAGCGCTATTGGTGGGACGCCATGACGCAGTTGAATGAGAATATCGTTGGTCTTGACTCAGCTATATTCATGCACCCGACAATCTGGAAGGCTTCCGGACACGTCGATGCGTTCAACGACCCGTTGATCGACAACCGCGACTCTAAGAAACGCTATCGTGCCGATGTGCTTATCGAGGACGAAATCGCAAAATTCGACGATAAAATCAACAAGGAAGTAGCAAAGGCTGCAAAGAAATTCGGAGAGGGTTTTGATGAGAAACTTTATCGTGAGACAAACCCGCGCGTGCTCGAGCACACTGCAAAGCGCAACGAGCTGCATGAGCGCTATGCCAAGGCGATGAACGACATGAACCTTGAGGAATTGCGTCAGATTATCCTTGACTACGGCATCGTATGCCCGATTTCAGGCACAAAGAACTGGACTGAGGTGCGTCAGTTCAACTTGATGTTCTCGACAGAGATGGGAAGCACTGCCGACGGCTCTATGCGCGTCTACCTGCGTCCGGAAACGGCTCAGGGCATCTTCGTGAACTTCCTTAACGTACAGAAAACAGGACGTATGCGCATTCCGTTTGGTATCGCACAGATTGGCAAGGCTTTCCGTAACGAAATCGTTGCGCGTCAGTTCATCTTCCGTATGCGTGAGTTCGAGCAGATGGAAATGCAGTTCTTCGTGCGTCCAGGCGATGAGCTTGAATGGTTCAAGAAATGGAAGGAAATCCGCTTGAAATGGCACAAGGCTCTTGGTCTCGGCGATGAGAAGTATCGCTACCACGACCATGAGAAATTGGCTCACTACGCCAACGCCGCAACCGACATCGAGTTCCTTATGCCGTTTGGCTTCAAGGAGGTTGAGGGTATCCACTCGCGTACAAACTTCGACCTCAGCAACCACGAGAAATTCTCTGGCAAGAAGATTCAATATTTCGATCCGGAGCTCAACCAGAGCTACGTGCCTTATGTAATCGAGACATCAATCGGTGTGGACCGCATGTTCCTTTCAGTTTATGCTTCTTCTTACGAGGAGGAGAAACTCGAGAACGGCGAGACCCGCGTGGTGCTTCACCTGCCGGCTGCTTTGGCTCCGGTTAAGGCCGCTATCATGCCTTTGGTGCGCAAGGACGGACTTCCAGAAAAGGCTCAGGAAATCATCGACTCGCTGAAGTTTGATTTCAAGGTGCAATACGACGGCAAGGACTCTATCGGCAAACGCTACCGCCGTCAGGATGCAATCGGTACGCCGTACTGTATCACTGTCGACCATCAGACTCTTGAGGACAACACCGTTACCATCCGTCACCGCGACACGATGGAGCAGAGCCGTGTTGCCATTGCCGACATCGCCGGCATCCTCGACAAGGAGGTGACAATGAAGTCATTGCTTAAGAAATTGCTCTAAGAGGATAACTAAACCAATAGATCGGTTATGAAGATAAAAACATTGTGGATTGTGCTTGCGGCAGTGGTTGTGCTGTTGCTGATTTTCGGCGGTTGCACTGTCGGCAAGTACAATACTCTTGTTGCTGACAGCAACGGGGTGGAGAACGCTTGGGGCAAGGTGCAGACTGCATATCAGCGCCGTGCCGACCTTGTGCCAAACTTGGTGAGCACAGTGAAGGGCGCCGCTGCCCATGAGGCAAACACGCTGCAGGCCGTGACCGACGCGCGCGCGAAGGTGGGAACGGTCAACATCACCGCCGACCAGCTGACCGAGGAGAACTTGAAGAAGTTCCAGCAGGCGCAAAATGAGCTGTCGGGCGCGTTGAAGTCGTTGCTCGCTGTCTCGGAGGCGTATCCAAATATCAAGGGCACGGAAAACTTCCGCGACCTTCAGACGCAGCTTGAAGGCACCGAAAACCGCATCTCAACGGCGCGTGTGGACTACACAAACGCTGTCAACAAATACAACAATTCCGTGATGAAATTCCCGGGCAACATAATTGCCGGAATGTTCGGATTTGAAAAGAAACCGCAGTTCCAAGCCGATGAAGCGGCTCAGACTGCTCCAAAAGTAGAATTTTAATGAAAAAATTTCCTTTATTGGCGTTGTTCCTTCTGGTGCTCTCGGCGTGCAAGCTCGATCCGGTGCGCGACGTGTGGGAGTACTATGAGGACTGGCGCAATGAAAACAATGCGTGGCTGGCACAGCAGGAGGCGCGCACAAATGCCGACGGCACACCTTACTATCAGAAGGTGGTACCTGAGTTTGACCGCAACGCCTATGTGCTGATTCATTACTTTACCGACCGTTCGGCGACGGAGGGCAACTTGTCGCCTCTGATTTCTTCGACTGTCGACGTGAAGTATAAGCTGCTTACGTGCAGAGGTGTCGGCGTTGACTCCACCTACTTGCTGACGTCGCCTGCCGACAGTGTTTACCGCTCTGTGTTGAGTGCCAACATCACCGGTTTCCAAATCGCGTTGATGGCTATGAACGTGGGCGATTCGTGCGAGGTGGTGATTCCTTACCAGCAGGCTTACAGCAACTCTGGCAAAGGCACGATTCTGCCTTACTCGCATCTGCATTATTTCTTGAAACTCAAGGATATATATAAGTATCAAAAGAAGTAGCAGGCAATGAAGCGTTTGGTTGTTATCGCAGTGCTGTCGGCTCTGACATTGGCGGGTTGCAAGACAACGGAGAGCAACTACCGTGAGTCGTATGAGGCGGCGGTGCGCAGCCGCAATGCCGCGGAGGCTGATCTCGACAGCGTTGTCGAGCCGACAATCCACAACAAAATAATGGAGGCTTCGCGTCCGTATGTGCAGACTGTCGACGGCTGCTCGGCATTGTATCTTGAAGGCAACGTGTGGCAGGCGTTTGACGACGATGTCAACAAGATGAAGCGCTACAGCGTGGTTGTGGGTGCGATGCGTCAGATGTTTAATGCAAAGGCGTTTTGCACGCGCTTACGGCAGAACGGGGCGAAGGCTTACGTGATTCAGAACGGGGCGAAGGACTATTTCGTCGTTGCCGAAGGATTTGACACGTTTGCTGAGGCTGCCGACTATGTGAATCACATTGACAAACGGCTGAAGATAAAAATCCCTTTGAAGGAGCCGTTCGTTTATCGCACAATACGCCTGTGACGGACGAAAACAAATAGTGAAGCCTTCAATGCCGCGGCATTGAAGGCTTTTTAACAATAAGAATATGGATATGCTGAAATCATTGATGATAGTGGGGTGCGGCAGTTTTGTGGGCGGAGCGTTGCGCTATCTGCTGACACGCACTGTGCAGAATTGGATTGACGGATGGATGCCCGCCGGCACGCTGGCTGTCAACGTGCTTGGCTGCTTGCTGATAGGTCTGTTCTGCGGACTGTCGCAGGAGTGGATGCCGCAAAGCCTTAAATTGTTTCTTACGGTGGGTTTCTGTGGAGGGTTCACCACATTCTCCACGTTTATGAACGAAAACATGCAAATGCTGCGCATTTCCGATGCTGCCGGCATGTGCCTAAATGTCGTGGTCAGTCTTGTGGCTGGCTTTGTTGCTCTCTATGCCGGCTATCAGGCGGCGCGACTTTTCTGACCTGCAAATAGTTAAAGTAATACTATTTATACATTCCTTCAGCATGACGGCGCTCGACCATCTGAAGAGTAAGGAGCGCAATGTGTTGCTTGGTCAGAAAGACTTAACACGTTCTTGGCAGGCGAATATCCGCAGGTGATTTTTGTATTAATATGGATTTAAAGCAGTTATAACGATTTCCTAAATATTTCCACTTTTCACTTTGTGGAAATATTACAGTAGTTCCACATATCGTATTTCTTTTAATTGTAACTACAATAGTACAATTGCTCCAACTACAAAATTTTCCTGACAAAACATCGCCACTTTGAGATATTGGAGTAAATCCTTTGGCTTTTAATTTATTTATAAAGACTGTAGGAGTTTCGCCCATAGATATTCCATTGAATTTCATGTGTTGGGCATAGTTAATATCCACAGTAGATATAATAAATAAAAGCATTAAAAATATTCTTTTAATCATAACTTTTGTTTTTGTTTAAGCCATTCTTTAGCTTGCTTTATAGCATTGTATGCTTCTTTTTCGTCCTTATAAGATGAACGACTAGCAGAAAAGTCTATTGTTTTATAGCCAAGATTTCTTGTATAGCCAAAATATTTATTTACTTTATAGAAGCTTATGTCTATATAACTTGTACACCCGCTTCTTCCATTATATTTTTCCAATATTGATAGTAATTCATTGAATTTAGGATAATTATTTTTTGTGATAATAAGTGTATCATTAGGACCTTCATAACAATCAACATCTGTAATTTCGATTTTGTCTACTTTTTTTATATCAACATCTACGTCCCGATATAAAAAATAATGCTCTAATTTCATTTTACTTATCTATTTTTTATTATCTGTTATTGCTGCGGCTCCACCTATCGTAGTTCCAGTTACAGCAAGAGAGTGTTCATTCAACCAAATTATTATAAGAACAAAGAGCGAGACAAAACAATAGTTTCCTAACACCCACAATATGGGAAGCAGGATTAGTATAATTACTAATGTTATCAATATTATTTTCACCATAAGGGGGCGTGATGGATATTAAGTTGTTGTTTTAATGTAAACGGTTTTCTTCCTAAAAAGCTTATTGCTTCAAAGTTTTTAACCGCGGGGATTTTATTGTCTATTGCAAAAGTTGTTAATAATATGCAATCAGCATTACGGGCTTTGTCTCTCGGTCAATTATATGCCGCAGCTTTTTGAAATTAAAAAACGAGATGGTAAAGCATCCGGAACTGACTTTTTTTAATGGTAAATAAAAAGGATAAGCTCCGAAGCCAAATGCGGAAACAACCTTGCTTGGATGAATCAGAATCTGACGCATCCGCGCGTTGGAATTTGTCAGGTCAAGCCCTTCAAGAACATAGCTTGGATAGCCGTTGCTCATTCGCCCCGGACTTACAATCTTATATCGACCTAACGATGAGCAATTGCTGCTTGGCTGATTGCTGAACACAGGATTTCTCATTGTAGAACCGCCGCCTTGTCCATGTGAGCAATTGGCTCGGAGCAGTACTTTATTTTTTGATTTGTCATAGACGATAAATCTATTCCTGCCAGAAGGCTCTTTGAAATCGACAAATATAACAATGTCGCTATATCCTTTCGGCACTTTCTGAAGTTGGGATTTGGGTATGACTGGCGCGTAGAAATAATTATATATTTGCCATGCGCATACGATTGTGGCAAAACAGGCAATGATCAATCCAAATTTCTTTAATGTTTTCATCTTAATTCATTTTCATTAACAGGTTTTTCTCTTCCATCTTCATAAACTCTCATGTATCGATTGTTGGGCAAATCATATCTTAAATGTGATTTATTTGAAGGAGATTCTACAGGGCGTGAGATACGGGTTATTCGATTCGATAAATTCCCATAAGGTTCAGCAATAACATTTCCGTTGATATTATGAATGATAAATGGGACCGATTTCCCATTAATTGGTTTCATATAAATCCGACCAGTATGAGTGGATGTTCTATTTTGAAATCGACCTTCATTCGCGGCTCTTTTGGAGCTTGGACTGAATGGCATGTAAATATCAACGATGTCTCCTGTCTGTAATTTGATATTGCCGACCTTACTTCTTACGTCTTGTCCCGCTAAAAAATTGGGAACAAGATCCATTATTGCGACAGTCCAGTTTGGCAAATATTTTGCAGCCTTTCCAATCACACTTTGTCCATATTGGTTTCCATCCACTAAAACGGAATCACCATATATGCCATTTGTAGTCCAGGCGTTACCGGCAGTGGGTTTTCTAAGACGAGAAGCTAATCTATTAGCTGTATAAGCACATCTTGTTTGCATTTTTCCATCATCAAAGAATTTATATTTGTAACCGCCTTCTTTATCTGCATAATCCGTAAATCCAAGTTTGCGCATGGTATATGGATCCATTCGATATATTGCAGAAGATTCATAGAAATTTTCAGGATATTTATCCTGTTTAAATAAGTCTTTGAATTTTTCAAAGCCAAGTATCTTTGATAAGTTTACTTCTCCTGCTTTTTTATCAGCTTCTTCTGTGTTTTTAGCTTTTTGAATTTGAGCATCAAGATACGCATTAGACATATATTTAGCATCTGGATGATTAGCTATATTGCCCGAATATAATTTTGGTTTTAAGTCTTCTTTAGTAATTGAATATTTAGGAGATACCAATATTTCAGGTATAAATCCTTCCATATCTCCTGAAGAATTAACAATTCCATATTTATATATCTCTGAAGCTGGGATAAAATTTCCATATTCGTCTGTAATCACTTTATCACCATATCCCTCAACAGATGTCGCTTTATTTAAATTGCGAACATTTTTACGAGATAGTTTTAAGGCTTTTATTGGAGAGCCTGATGTATGTTTAGGTATTAGTTTCATAAGGATAAAGTTATAATATATATATTAAATAATCAAGTAATCAAAGTAAAATCATCCACATTTCGTGGATGATTTTTTGGCACAATTCTTGTTTTTGTGTAAATAGTAGATCGTTTTGACGCTCTGAAAAGAGAATAAATGACGCGTCGTTAAGATTTTAAACTAAAAATTTGAAATTGTTAACGAATGAAAAAAATCTACTATTAAAAAACAAGCTTTGTCAACGCTTACAAACGCATTCGTTTAGGTAAGGAGGAATACGTCAGACAACACTGGCGTCGGTACCCACAAAGATAGACTTTTTAAGAGGCTCATGGCCTCTTTTTATTTTATCAGCATTCTTCTTTGGAAAATAACCAAATCCAAAAGCGTCTGGACAAGTATATAAGCCAAATGAATATCCAATAAGCTATTGATATTTGGTTGATAAATGAATATATTATCATTTCAATTGTAGTAGGATGACTCTCTGTTTCACAAGGATATTCTTCATCAACTGGGACAAAAAACAAATAAAGAAGCATCAAGCTTGCTGCAATCCACACAATAAGACTAATTATTAGCCCCTTTCTTTTTGTCATACGAAACCGTAACATTATCTAACAATATTGAGTTTGGATAGTTATATCTGAAATATTTTGTGTCGGTTTTACCCTCACTGTTTGCAATATAGACAGATAACGGAATATTTGTCCTTAAATTGTTGGGAGAATCTCCTCCCCGACTATAATTTACCATTATGTCACCTTTTTTAACTGGATATAACTTTCCATCGAAATTAAATTGATAGTCCTTGTCTGCAAATCCGTTTATCATCATAGTATGATATACTTCATTATTCGGATTCTTGGCGATGACGAGATTACCGGGGATTGCCGTATCTTGTGAAATTTGTGTATATCCGTACTTCTCCGGAGAATACCAAAGACTTGCTGACCGAGCTAAAGCATTATGCGGATCAACCCACTGGGATGCAGTCAACATACAATTGGAAGATCCGGCAGAAATCCAATCTGAAACATAATCTTTAAAAAATCGTCTTGTATTATACCACATAGTCATTGGTATGCTGATTTCTACATCCTTTGATAAACAGTAATTATTGTATAGTTTGTTGGCTCTTGACAGCGCTAATTTTTCTGGACTAATTATATTGCCGTCTTGATGTTTATGAATAAGTTTTATCATAATATTAGCATGAAAGGTTTTTATGAATATTTCTCATAATAGCGGAGAGGACGAGATTCGAACTCGTGGTAGACCCTACGACAGTTTAGCAAACTGTTGGTTTCAGCACCTCTCCAGAAGGGAAGAACATTATCTTTCGAGAGGTTGCTGGAGCAGCTTCCCATTTTTGTGTCTATAAACGCGGTCAAACGTTTATAGACTGAATTTGCTTTATCTTATAAATTCAAATAAAATGATTTTATTTTTTCTATTTGTGTTATCTTTGTAAAAAATCTATTTATAAACGAAATCTATTGAATGAAAATAAAATCTAATTTATTTGAAATTTGAAGGCAGCCCTATAGAATTGTTAATCTTAATTATTGGATTAATAATTATAAATGCCGTGTTGTATAACAAATAGTAATAAATTATACTAAGTAAACAGATTCAGAGAAGCTCTGCTATAACAGGGTTTCTCTTTTTAAGATAAAGCATAAAGATTTTTTATTATCTTTGCAAAATGAATCTAATTTATAACTATACTTGTCATGCGTTAGTTGACAGTACGATTAAATCGCTAAAATTAAGCAGCTATTTGTTTGACAGATGTAATACTGCGTTAATTAGATTTTTTAAAGTATATTTTAGATCCATAGAGTGTGTTTAGGCATACTTATATAAATCTTCGCTTGGTCATTGAGTTAATCTGGAAACATTTTGGTAATAATTGCCCTCCATGTTTTCTAAGAATACTTGAAATTGACGTAATTCCTATATTATAATTTGAACCAATTAAGTCATTTAATGGGTCTTTCATAATGTCACCATGAAAATTATGAATGACATACCATTTCCCTTTTTCATTTCTAAGTATTCCAGTATGTGACCCTCTTGTCCAACTATTTCCATCACGATATGCATCAATCATATACGCGGATGGTGCAAAATACATATTCACACGATATTGCTTTTCCGGATTTAATTCATTAACATTAAATCTTTTCTTTAAATTATCGGCAGCCTGCATTTCATAGTTTAAGATCTTCATTAAATCTGTTTCTTTAGGATTATAATCAAGCCCTTCGTATCCATTAATAACTGGTTTGGTATTACCATGATTCCAGGCATTTCCCCAAGCATCATATTTAAATGTTTTTCTAAGATAATCATTTGCCCATTCTGCGCATTCTCTTGTGACGGCCTTACAATATTTATGCATCGGATAATACTCTTTTAATGGACGTTGTTTTATTACATATTCTTGTAAAGGTCTTCCCGCACCAAAAAAATCTAATACATTATTTAATCCTATATTGAAATATTTTGTAGAGACTGTATCGTTTCTTGCGGTATTGTAAGCATTTACATATTGATTAAATTCATTATTCTGTGTAGGCATATAAAAGTATATTTTTATTTTCTTGTTTATTATATAATTTCTCTAACTTAGACATTGCTTTATGCGTTATCGTGAAACAGCCAAGACTTGTTGCTCCCATAGGAATAAGTCCTTTATATTCTTTATCTTGATATTTATCCACGACCCAATACGGATGAATCAGGATGCTTCTTTTCAAGGCGTTGCTGTTGGTTTTGTCCAAACCCTTGAGGTCGAAACAATTTTCGGGATATGAGTTCATTCTTCGATGCCCAACTATTTCATATTTTCCCAAAGAGGAACAGTTGCTGCCAATAGCATTACTAAATACAGGTTTGTCTGGAGTGCTGTTCAATCCACAACCATGGGCGCATAAGGATTTTATCAGCAATCGTTCGTTTTCAAAGCTAAAGACAAAAAATCTATTGCTGTCGGATGCTATCGAATAATTGACAAATATCATAAATTTTGTGTTCATATTATGCTGTTTGCAAAAATTATATGCTTCTGAAACCTGTTTTGGAGAAATATATTCATACGCCTCCATATAACCGCAAGAATCAATAGATACTTCGCATTCCTTTTCTTTATTACTACCGCATCCTATACAGCAAACTGTCATAATTGCAAAATAAATCAATTTTTGGCTCAAGCAGAATTTCCGGTGCATGGATTTTTCGAAAAGTGTTAAATTTGCAGC
>OGJF01000007.1_pt1 | contig 132256 bp, 120 predicted proteins | sample 1572001 | NCBI WGS metagenome assembly OGJF01 (sample SAMEA2582113, study PRJEB24529) | metagenome | biome: Human gut stool | place: China | collected 2011
CGAGGGTAGAAATATTTTTCCTGAGTAGTCAAGAAACAAGCTAAATAGACCGCAAAGGTATTAGTTACGGAAATATAGTTCTGTAATTAATACCTTTTATTACTGCAATTATACTGAATACCATGACCCTTTTAGGCTATAATGTTCAATGAGAACTTGAATAAATGAAGAAAAATATATATAATATTGAATATGAAAGCCTTAATGGGCAGTGATTTTCAATGAAATGGAGTGATATTAATGGAAATTAGACGCGATAATTATCTACAACAGTTAATTTCATATCGTTTTGATGGGTTGGTGAAAGTTATTACTGGTATCAGAAGATGTGGCAAATCCTATCTTTTAAAAAATTTATACAGAGATTATTTAATTGAGAATGGTGTAAAAGAGGAACAGATTATTACAATTGAGCTTGACCTTGCAAAAGATATTAAATATCGTAATCCACTTATTCTTTCATCCTATGTAAGAGAAAAAGTGGAAAAAAGTAAAGAGGAATATTATCTTTTTGTCGATGAAATACAAATGTCCGATGAAGTAGCTAATCCATATAATCCCGATGGTAAAAAAATCACTTTTTATGATTCTCTTAATGATTTAAGAGGTTTATCAAATTTAGATGTTTATGTAACCGGAAGTAACTCAAAAATGCTTTCCAGTGATATTCTTACTGAATTTAGAGGACGAAGTGATGAAATAAGAGTGCATCCTCTTAGTTTTGCTGAGTATTATTCTGCTGTTGGGGGAGATAAGAACGAAGCGTTTGACGAATATGCATTTTATGGCGGTATGCCGCTTATTTTATCCAGACCTAATGATATGGCTAAGATGAATTATCTAAAATCACTTTTTTCAGAAGTATATATTAAGGATATTGTAGAACGAAAGAGAATCGAGAGGCAGGATGTACTTGAGCAAATTTTAGATTTGCTTTGTTCATCGGTTGGCTCGCTGACAAATCCAACAAAAATTGCAAATGCTTTGAAATCTAAGCAGAGTGGAGGAGTGTCTGCTAATACAATTCGTGCATATATTGGACATTTGGAAGATGCGTTCCTTTTTTCAGAAAGTAAACGATATGATGTAAAAGGAAAATCATATTTTGATTCACCTAATAAATATTACAGTGAAGATATAGGCTTAAGAAATGCAAGAATAGGTTTTCGTCAACAGGAAATGACACATATAATGGAGAACATTATATACAATGAGTTGATTATCAGGCAGTTATCTGTTGATGTTGGTGTTGTTTATGCGAGGACTATTAATAATAGTGGAAGTTCCGTTCGTACGCCAAGAGAAATTGATTTTGTGGTCAATTCAGGAGGAAAACGAACTTATATCCAATCAGCATATGCAATGCCTACTGATGAAAAAGCGCAGGTAGAACTCAGACCATTTACGCTTACAGGAGATTCTTTCCCTAAAATTGTGGTAAGGATGGATGTTGGAAAGCGTTGGTATGATGATAATGGAATTTTGAATATCAATGTAATTGATTTCCTTTTGGATAAAGAACTTATTTAGCAATTGAAGAATAAGCATAATATTAGCTGTTGTTATTTTTAATAAAGGAGATTTGGTGGGTTGAATTTTGAAGGTATATTACAATTGATTATGGATAATTACAGTTCGTTTATTGCGACATTAGCGTTATTGTTAAGCGCTCTAACATTTATTATGTCACAAAGACACACGAAGAAAAATAAAATTATATCTGATGAAAGGTATTATGAACAAAGAAAACAATATGAGGAAAGATTAGAGGTGGAAAGTGAACGAAGAGAAGAAGATAGGCATGATACAGAAGAGAAATTACGACTTGGTGAAAAACCCCGCTTTGTGTTTAAGGGGTCAAAATTTATTGTTAATTCAGACACGAATCAAGAACTTTTGCTTTTGAAATTTACAAACAAGGGACGGGATACAGCGTATGATATAATTCCAGATTTAGAGTGTGTTGCAAAACAAATGGATATGACGGAGTTTAAGATACGACGATACGAGCCTGTTCAGGATCCGGTTGTAATGGTAGGGGAGGATTTTGAAGTAGTAATGAAATGTGATAATAATCAAGCGGATTTTTTTATGATGGAACTAACAATTACATATCAAGATGCTTCTGGAAGAACATATAAACAAACTTTTTGTATTAATATTACTGATAGACTTGGAAATAGTTTAATAACAAATTATGCTCAGCCTGTATTATGCAGTAATTAGCTGAGAAAATAAGAAGAGTTACTAATGATTATAGAGGCAGCCAGACAGCAGTGGGTTAAGGATGTTGAAGAGAAGCAGAGGGAACATGATGAGTGGCTGGCTGTAAATGGTGCAGCTATTGAAGAATGGAATGCCAAGAAGAAAGAATATAATGACAACAAGCAGAAACTAGAATATGAGTTAAAGAGACTTCAGGAAGATAAAGGATTTATAGAAGGTTTTATGGCTGGGGCAAAAGTAGCCAAGAAGGATAAGGAAATAATGAATGTAAGGATTGAATTATCACGACTGGCATTGCCTAAAGAACCAATAATGCCTAAAGAACCGGTTATTCCACCGGAACCGGCATTGGGAGGAGAGCCGGAAAAGCCTGATTATGACATAATGATTGGACGAAATGAGGTGTTTGATACATTTAGAAGTCTTATGGCGTAGTGAGTATTTATAAGAAAGGGGATAAGTATGAAATATTCAAATGTTGTTGTTGCCGGAGGCGGAGTGCTTGGAAGCCAGATTGCTTTTCAGGCAGCATATTGTGGATTTAATGTAACTATCTGGTTAAGAAGCGAGGGGTCTATTGGAAGAACACAGCCTAAGATTGACCATCTTAAGCAGACTTATATTGAAGCTATTGAGAAGATGGCAGAGGATAAGAATGCGTGGTGTGCAGGACTTGCGGATGAAGATACATTTGACAAGGAAGAGTGTCTTAAGAAAGTAGAGAATGCATACGCTAATCTCAAGCTTGAGCTTGATATGGCTAAGGCTGTTGCTGATGCAGACCTTGTGATTGAGTCTATGGCTGAGAATGAAAAGGATAAGATTGCTTTCTATGAAAAGCTTTCACCACTTCTTCCGGACAAGACTGTGATTGTAACCAATTCATCGACACTTCTTCCATCGATGTTTGCAAAATATACTGGAAGACCAGACAAATATCTGTCATTACATTTTGCTAATTCTATATGGAAGAATAACACTGCTGAGGTTATGACACAGGCTCAGACTGATGAGAAGTATTTTAACGAAGTAATGCAGTTTGCTAACGATATACGAATGATTGGACTTCCTGTAAGAAAGGAAAAGAGCGGATACCTGCTTAATTCTATGCTGGTTCCATTCCTTCTTAGCGGACTTGATCTGTATGCTGCAGGAGTGTCTGATCCTGAAAGCATTGATATTGCATGGACAAGAGGAACAGGTGCACCTAAAGGCCCTTTCCAGATATTTGATACAGTAGGGCTTAATACTGCATATAATATTGTTCACCAGTATCAGAGTGTTCCGGGAATATTCTCACCACTTCTTAAGAAGATGATGATGCCATATAATTTCAAGAAGATGGAAGCTATTCTCAAGAAGTATATTGATGAGGGAAAGCTTGGAATGTCTTCAGGTGAAGGCTTCTACAAATATAATTAAGCACGGCAATTAAGAACTATATTAACAAATGTTATGAAGGACTGGTAATATGACGACTAGGGAAGAAGCACTTGCATATGGACTTTCTTTTCCTGATACTTATCAGGAAGCGCCTTTTCATGATGAGAACTGGCAGCTTGTAAGAGTTAAAGGATGCAAGAAAGTATTTTTATGGACATATGAGCGCAATGGATATATTAATCTTAATGTGAAGGTTTCACCTGAGTGGCGCGACCTGTGGAGAAGTACATATTCATCGGTGATTGCGGGCTGGCATCAGAATAAGGAACACTGGAATACTATTATTCTTGATGGAACTGTTCCTGATGAAGATATCAGACGCATGATTGCGGAAAGTTATGATCTTGTATCTGACAGTCCAACCAAGAGAATATATGAAGCTGTCAAGAAGATTCCGAGAGGACAGGTTGCAACTTATGGACAGATTGCACAGCTTGCAGGCGATAAAAAGATGGCGCGTGCAGTTGGCAATGCACTTCATAAGAATCCTGACCCATCAGGAATTCCGTGTTACAGAGTGGTTAATTCAAAGGGAGAGCTTGCTGGTGAATTCGCATTTGGCGGAGCCGGAAAACAGGCAGAACTGCTTATGGAGGATGGAATTGAGGTTGTTAATGGCAGGGTTGACCTGAAAAAATATGGAATGAAATTCTGAATTACTATAATGATATATGAAATAATGCCGATATATATTAGGCATGGAATGCGCATTTATTCAATGGATTGAAGCTGTTGGATGAATGCGTTTTTTATTATTTGCCACTTGGACCTTTCTGGAAAGTGGCGCGGCTGCGACTGACTGAGCGGCTGCAGAAAGGAGAATACATGAATATTAACACACAAATGAGGTATGGTGCTTATTCAGAGTACAGTTTCAGAACAACCAAAACTGGCAAAGGTGACACCGGTTTTGAAGAATCTATGAAGCCGGACAATAATATCCAGTACAAATCATTAGGAATGGGCTTCTTAAATGTGGGTGATACCGGCTACGGAATGAGGGCAACCCAGATTATTAATCCGGACAGTGAGGACACGATTGTAAGAGTAAGCATTGCACTGGGTGGAAATGAATTCAGAGATTATGATGTTAATCTTTCCGAGATAGATCCATCCAATGCAAGTGCTGTGGAAATGTTTGCATATTGCCAGTATGCAGATTCAACCAGTGAAGGTTCATACAAATGGGGAAGCTGGAATGCCTTAAAACATTTGACAGATGATATGGCATATTCATACAATTCACTGGATGAAGCTTTAACTGAAAAGAAAAACTGGAATGCTGCACTGGCTGGCTCAGGTATTGAACTTGAAAATGAGGCAACGGGTGAAAGATATTTTGTAGCGGATATCATTGAAATGCTCAAACAGCAGTATGAGCTTACAGCAGACGATCTTGAGGAAAAGGACTGGCGGGATATGTCAGACAAAGAATGGGAAAAGCTTTTAAACAGTTTTGACCAGAATATTGATGCAATCAAGGATAAAATCAGAAAGCTTAAGGAAGTTCAGGATGAAGCAGCTTCTAAGGCAGCAGCTAATGCACCGGCAGGGCAGAAGGCAAATGCAGCTTCGAGCGCAGCGCAGAGTGCAGCAGCCAATGGATTTGCATCGGATGTAAAGACTGAGGATGAAGAATGGATAGAAGAAAACAGTTGGACATATGACATGAAAACAGAGAATCAGACAATTCTTCATAAAGCAGCTATTGCCAATGAAAAAGCACAGGATAGCCTTAGCAAGTCTCAGGAGCTTATGCTTACAGGAGACACAACAGAAGGTGTAAGCAAGACAGAAGGTGCAACAGAAAGTGCATCATGTGATGATGAATCAGGAGAAAAAGTGTGGACAGTTACTGCATATACCGAGCAGGGAATTATATGTAAGGAATTTAAGGACGGAGTAGGCACACTTTTGTGGCAGATTGATTTTAAAAATTCGACAGATTACAACAAGGTTATGGATTACCTCGATAACGAAAAAGAAGAGGATATATTAAAGTATGCCAGGGATAAGGAATTCTGGGAGAAACTTATCTGGGGGTAAGATAAACTGAAATAAAAGCAAAATGGACTTTCTGCACGGTAAATCCGTGGGAAAGTCCATTTTATTATTACTTTATCAACAGCACCCTGTCGGTATCATCACCCTCAACTTTAGCGAATTTCTTAGCAGTGAATGAATCGGAAGAGCATTTGTCAATATAACTTTTTACGCCAGTGACAGGGCTTATCCACCACATATCTCTGCCTGTATAATTATGAGTATCAAGCGTGAACTCATTGCCAAGATAATCGTATGCAATCAGGAATGATCCGCCTGCGAATACAGCAATGCGTTCATGCTTTTCTTTTTGCCCGGATAACAGCAGGGAGTCATCAGGCTTTCCATTAATAAAGTCTACTGACTGCATTATGTCTTTTAAGAAATGCATCTGACCAGAGCCCTCGTGGTGAATGGCCTCGTCCCAGTTACACACAACACCATAGCTTACACCATCATGCCCGCCTGTGTAGAACTGCATAACAGAATTATCACCATAGGTGTGTCCGCATGCGCCGGCTAGAACAGACCAGTAAGCATATCTTCTTACATGCTTTGCAGTCCAGTATGGTTCGTCATGATTGTGGAGTCCCTGAATTATCCATTCGTAAGAAGGCTCGGCATCAAGCACAGGTTTATTACTGAGAGCATGGTCGTGTAATACATACTTCCAGTTGTCTTCGCCATAGTAAGAAGGGCTGTCTATATCGTCCCATGCACCAAGATTACACTGGTCGTAACGTCTGTGACCTGACTGGAACATATTAAAATCGAGCCATTCATCATCAGAAAACCACATTGTTGATGAACATCTTCCAAAAGGATGGAAGGTTATCAGTTTGTTAGGCGTTGAGAACTTAAGGTATGCGCCTAATTTGCGGTAAGCTGCCTTATAATCTTCAGCTTTAATATCACCGCCGAGTACCCATATTATATTGGAATAATTCTTATAACGGTCTGCCAAGAAGCTGCCGTATTCAAGAATATTATCTTCTGTGATAACACCGGTCTTTAGCAGGCTTCCCCAGGATGGGAGAAGTGCCATATAAAGTCCCAAGTCATCCGCCATCTTAATGATACGGTCTACATGTTCCCAATATTCTTTTGTTTTATAGATGCCGGCAGCACCCCAGTGCATGCGGTTTACAGTTTCCATACCTTCTGTTGAGTATATCAGAACCGCCTGAATTACATTGAAGCCCTTTTCGGCTCTGTTTCTCAGATATGTATACGCCTCGTCGTCAGTAAAATTGCCAAATATGAGCCATCCAGTGTCGCCAAGCCAGAAGAAAGGTTTGCCATCCTCTAACAGGTAGTGTTTGTTGTCGCTGATAGTAAGCATATGATATTAACCTCCGAACATTCAAGATATGTATATTATAGCATAATTTAACAAAATGTTTTATAATAAAAATAATTATCAGAAACGGAGATTATTATGTGGAAGATAAAACAGATATTTGACGGGGATTATGGGTGTGAAGAGCTGGCAGAAGGTCAGTTACCTAAGTTTTGTGTTACACTTGTTAATGAGAGTGGGCAGAAGAAGTATGTATATGTAGAAGATAAGTGGCTTGTAGACAGAGGGCTTGATGAAGGCTCTGTATGGCCGGAGGATATAGATGAGTAAAGTGATAAGAATCATCTCAGCAAGTGTGATGTTAACTGTATTATCAGCTATTATACTTGCGGGGTGTGGCAACAGACATTCTGATAAAGCAGGATTGAATAAATCGGACATTACAGAGACTTTAAGCCAGACATTGGAATCAGAGAAAGATTCACAGATGAATTCTCGAAGTGAAGAAAATACTGATACAGAGATAACAGATACAGAAGCAGAAGATTCTGGACAAGTAGACAGTGAAGACGGCAGTCAGGAAGAAACAAGCAATCCATATATAATAGTAAGAGAGCCATATACAGGCGTTCCGGTATATGAAGATATGGAACACATTTATATGAATACGACTTGGGAATATGCGGACCATTCGGCGATAAGCGATGGTTATGCTGTTCTATATAAAGCAGCAGGTGAAAGAAAGAATATTATAATTGGTGTCAATGCAGGGCATGGAACGGCAGGTGGTTCATCAGTGAGAACATTGTGCCATCCGGACGGCTCACCTAAGAGCACCGGTGGAAGTACGGCGGCGGGGGCAACAACAGCAACTGCTGTATCAGGAGGCATGACATTCTATGATGGAACACCAGAAAGTGAAGTTACATTTAGAATGGCGCAGATTCTAAGAGACAGGCTTCTTTCACAGGGATATGATGTGCTGATGGTAAGGGACGATGCAGATGTACAGCTTGATAATGTAGCAAGGACTGTGATATGCAACAATGTTGCGGATTGCCATATATCGCTGCATTGGGATGGAGACGGACTTAGTTATGACAAAGGCTGTTTCTATATTGCGGTTCCGGATGCAATTAAAGATATGGAGCCGGTTGCCACACACTGGCAGCAGCACAATGCACTTGGAGCATCACTTGTTAATTGGCTTGGTGATGTGGGTATGAAGATACATGGTTCAGGAAGTATGGCAATAGATCTTACACAGACGTCATATAGCACAATTCCATCTGTAGATATGGAACTTGGAAATGCAAGCTCAGATCATAGTGATGAGACGCTTGAAAATATAGCTGATGGACTGATGGCGGGAATCAATGCGTATTACGGGTATTAAACAATATAATAAAACCACATAAGGAGAACAATAATGGATAAGAAAACACAGATTATAGCAGTAGCAGGAAAAGGTGGAGTTGGTAAGACTTCTTTAGCGGGAGTTATTGTAAAGCTTCTTGTTGAGGCACACCCAGATAAGAAGATACTTGCGATTGACGCTGACCCTGCGGTCGGACTTTCTACAGTGCTTAATGTTGAGGTTGATAAGACTATAGATGATATAAGAAAAGAAGTAATCAAGAATGTTGAAGACGGAGATACCAAGACTGCTGTGGAGTTACTTGGAGAAGCCAAATATGAGATAATGGATGCAGTTGTTGAACAGGACGGATATGCATTTATCGCAATAGGAAGACCTGAGACAGCGGGCTGTTACTGCAAGATTAATTCATATCTTAAAGAAGTTATTACAATGCTTTCAGATAAGTTCGATTATGTTGTAATTGATGGAGAAGCAGGAATAGAGCAGATTAACAGAAGAGTTATGGAGAAGGTTACACATCTGCTGCTTGTTACTGACGCAAGCAAGAAGGGATGCCAGGTTGTGCAGACAATCAAGAAAGTTGCAGATGAGCTTGTGATGTATGACAGAATCGGAGTTATCGCTAACAGAATACCGGATATGGAGGTTGCGAAGCTTATGGATATCGGCGACCTTGAGCTGCTTTCAGTAATACAGAGCGATTCAAAGCTTGCGCAGGCAGATGTTCTTGGTGAAAATGTGTTCAATCTCCCTGATGATGCGATTATTGTTGAGGGCGCAAAGAAAGCCCTTGTTAATATGGGAATATTGTAAGAGGAGGCAAATGTGAAGGATTTAGCTAATCTGTATTATTTTGAGAAGCTGTTGGAGGATGTGAATAACGACCTTGTAAGGCAGGCACAGGCTAAAGGTAATATTGCAATCGGTGCAGTCTGTTTTCAGATACCCGAGCCGCTTATTAATCTGCCGGGCAGCTTTTCGGTAAGACTGCGAGCACCCCGTACAGGTTCTATAGAGATGGGTACATATTACATGAGCAGTATGCTGTGTGAGGGCTGTCGTGCGATATTAGAGAGAGCAATTGAGGGCGGATTTAACTTTCTTGACTGTATAATTGCGCCGGATGCATGTGCGCAGATGAACAGGTGCGTAGAGAATATTGAGAGACAGCATCTTATAGAGAAGGAAAAATTCTTTGTGGAATATTCAGATGTTCCGATGAAGAATGATGAGACGGCGTTAAGACATTTTGTTAAGCAGATGAGACTTCATGTGCTTGAACCGCTTAATAATACATATGGAATAGACATATCAGATGATGCACTTAGAAAGTCAGTAGAATTGCAGAATAAGATAAGCCGGCTTATAAGAAGCATCGGTGATTACAGAAAAGAAGATAATCCAAGAATTACCGGGTATGAATTCGCGGTTCTGTGTCTTGCAACCTACTGCTGCCCGAAAGAGGCACTTATAGAAAAGCTCGAAGAAACACTTGAGGAGCTTAAGACGCGTGAACCTGATAAAAAATGTAATTACAGGGCAAGGGTAGTAATGGTTGGTTCAGAGATTGATAACCCTGAGCTTATAAAGCTTGCGGAGGAAGCAGGCGCACTGGTTGTGGCTGACAGATTCTGTTTTGGTTCACTTCCGGGAAGAGATGAGATTATTCTTAACGATACAGAGGATGTTCTTACACAGATATGCAGACAGTATATGAAGTGGGGACAGTGTCCAAGATTCATGAATACAGAAAAGATTATCGAGAGACAGGAGTATGTTGACGCAATAGCTAAAGAGTATAAGGCGGATGGCCTTATATATCAGCAGATTAAATTCTGTGATTACTGGGGCTATGAGAGGGCTTCGGCATTCCATGTCATGAAAGAAAAATACGGTTATCCTGTTCTTTCAATTGACAGGCCTTATGCTGTCGGAACTTCTGGACAGTTAAGAACAAGAATACAGGCATTTGTTGAGAGCCTTGAGATTAAGCGTATCAATGCAGGAAGGAAATTATAAATATGTCTAAGAATATAGGAAGCGAGCCACTCGGCAGATTCTATACAGGCAAAAAGCCGAAGAGAAGAAGAGAATGGCGCGGATTGAAGGATACATGGTACGACTATGTAAGGTGGCTTGGATACTGGAAGACTTTAATTACATTTATAATAAAACCTAATAACATGAAGGGCTTCTTCAGATACCGCTGGATGATTAATTATCTTGCACTGCCTGATTTCATGGACAGGCATACCGAGGGTATGAGAGGAACTCAGCTTAGAATGGCACATCAGGCACTGGGACTTATCGTTACTGATATATGCGGGATGCTTGGACAGATATTTAAGGCAGACCCGGCTATCGGCAATGACAAGAAGCTAAACAGCAAGATTGTTCTTTTTGATGAAAATATGATGAGTACCCTGATGGGAGGTTTTCCTAACCTTACATGGTTGTCAGTGGAAGTTCCTGCTGTGTATACAAGCTCGATGATGTCACAGGACGGAGTAAGCTATTATGTTGACGTTACACACCAGTATGGCGTGCCATCAGATGTCTGTCCTATGCCGGCGGCTGAGCTTGGTGTTGCACTGGCTGATGATTTCCCGCTTATAGGCTGTTGTGCGGTGCAGTGTAATACGACATGTGACGGAAGTCTTATGGGTAACGGGATTGAAGCAAGGTCATTTAAGATTCCTACATTTCAGCTTGCTGTGCCTATAAGACACAGACAGGAAAGTGTACAGGAGTATGCGGCAGAAGAGGTTGTCAATGCAATCCATTTCATAGAGGAGCAGACTGGCGAGAAGTTCGACTGGGATGCATTCTTTAAGAGTATGAAGCGGTTTAATGCAGAAACAGAGGAATTCTTGGAGTGGATGGAGATTTCCAAGACAGATTATCCGCAGGTTATGGGCGTAACGCTTGCACTCTACAGATATGGTGTATATCAGGCGGCCGGTGGAAGAAATCAGGCATTCCTTGATATGGATAAAAAGCTTACAAAGATGGCACTTGATGCATATAAGAATAAAGAGATGGCGGCGAAGGAGTACCGCCACAGAGCCATGACATGGGGCGTTCAGGCTGCATATTATACAGCGCTTCCAATCTGGCTTCTTAACTGCTGGGGCGTGGTAACTATTGCGGATATGTTAAGCATGGTGTCTACAGAGATGGTCAATACAGAGGATAAACACCAGGCAATGTTAGACCTTGCGTATCTGTATGAGAACATGATTATGAGAAACCGTTCTAACGGCGGTTATGAGACAGGTGTAGAGGCGCTCTGGCGTTTCTGCGAAATGTTTAATATTGATATTGTAATCATGTATGTTCATATGGGCTGCAAATCAATGTCAGGATATCACGGCTTATTTGAAGAAGAAGCAAGAAAACATGGAATTCATTTAATATGGGTAACACACAATCTTATGTGTCCTGAGGATGGAACAAGAAGAGACATGAGAACGGAGATTAACAGATACATGAGAACTGTTTTCAGGGAAGAACCGCTTGACCCGTCACTTGAGGATTTTGACGATTCTAAGAGCTGGTAAGAAGTGTGGATGCTGCATACGTGGCAGGAAAGGATAGCAGAATGAAATATTTCGGTGGTTGTGACGCAGGAAGTACATATACAAAATGCGTTATTATAGATGAGAATGGAAAAATCTTAGCTGCAGTTACTAAGAGAAGCAGGATTAATCCAGTGCTTAGTGCGAAGGACGCACTTGATGAGGCTGTAAGCCAGGTTGACGGTTTAAACAGCGCAGAGGAACTTACATATCTGATTGGTACGGGTTACGGAAGAAACAAAGTACCATTTGCAGATGAGAATATATCAGAGATAAGCTGTCATGCCATGGGCGTACATGTAACTGACCCTTCGGTTAAGGCGATTATTGATATCGGCGGTCAGGATGTTAAGGGAATTGCGATTGACACTGATGGAACCGTGCTTAATTTTGCGATGAATGACAAATGTGCAGCAGGAACGGGAAGATTCTTTGAATCTATGGCAAGAGCATTTGAGATGTCTTTAGATGAATTCTCTAATCTGTCTCTTACAGCGAAGAACGTGATTCCAATAACAGCACAGTGCGCGGTATTTGCAGAGAGTGAAGTTATCTCATTAGTGGGCGAGGGTAAGCCTATGGAAGAGATTGCAGCAGGAATACAGTTATCGGTTGCCAAGAGGTGTTTTGTTATGGCTAAGAAAGCCGGTGCGGCTGACAGCGTTACACTTACAGGCGGATGTGCCAAGAATGAAGGATTGAAGAAAGCAATAGAAAAAGTGCTTAAGATTAATGTAGTTGACCTTCCGACAGACCCACAGCTTATGGGAGCATTAGGTGCTGCGGAATATGCAAGACAGAAGGGAAGTAATGTATGATAGTATTAAAGGTGCTGGCTATTATAGCAATCGTGCTTGTTGCATTGTTTCTTCTGACTCTTGTTATATATTTCTTTAATCTGGATATGAAATTTGCAGCAGCTTTAATCAAGCCGCTTACTGCATATTACAACTGGTCAAAGAACAGGCGAGAGAAAAAGAAAGAACAGAATACACAGAAAGAATAACAGGAAGGGCAGAAACATCCAATGGATTTATATGATTGTGAGATAAGAAAACTGACATCAATGCTTGAAAGCCATGGAGTAAAGAGACTTCCATTACAGAAAGAATGGGAGATGACTGAGAAGGAGAATCTTATTCTTAAAAGCGAGACGGCTTATGAACTTGGCGGTGGAAGCAGTCAGGCAGTGAGTGCTATTGCATTTACACAGGATAAGGGGCTTGTGTCGGAGGATGCAGTGTATCTGGTGGGGGATGACCTGTGTGATATCAAGAATGATATTTCATATGCAAGAATTACTGTAATCAGGCTGAACAGTGAATATATTAAAAATCATGATGATAATGCACTGTATGCTTCAATGAGGGCGACTGATTATGTAAGATACCATGCATTTCTTAAAGGATATATGATGAGAATATCAGCTGTCAGGGAAAGAGAACCAGTGAGAGTGAGTAAAGAAGCGGTTTCACATGGGATTAACTTTGCAGCGGTAGGACATGGACTTATCAATGCCTACAGGAAGCGCCCAGAGGTTGAGGCTGTAAGCATATATTTTGTCACGGAGCAGGATATTGATTACATATTTTTAAAAAGTGAAGCACACAGATGTGAACAGATAACTGACTCCTTAAACAACATATTTAACGGTCTTACAATGGATTGTTCAACTTGCTCAAGCAGGGAATTGTGTGATGAAATAGACGGACTCAGACAATTACATATGAGTATTTTGTGAAAATACCTTGAAAAAAATTAAAATTAGGAATAATATGTTAATTGAATGAAATAGGGAACAATTAAATACATTGTACAAATGATGCATATGGAAAGGCAGGTAGTTATAAGATGTTAAAGAAAATGAATAATATGAATATAAAGGGGCGTTTGAATTATGTATTTAGACTGATAATCATAGCGTTCTCCGTAGTTGCAGTTGTTATAAGTGCAATGATGATTTATATGTCTATGGATTACCGCAGGGTGCTGAAGCGTTACGCATTCCCTCAGGGAGATATTGCTACAGCTATGTCTGAGGCAGCAGAGATAAGAGGAGCTTCAAGGGGAGTTGTAGGATATGATTCAGTAAGCCTTATCAGCTCAATGAAAAAGCAGCATGATGAGCATGTCGAAGCATTTGAAGCCAAGCTTGAACAGATAAGACCTATAATGTCTAGTAAGGCTGGCAAGGAATGTATGGATAAGATTGATAAGGCGTGGGCTGAATATAAGGAAATTGATGAGAAAGTTATAAAGCTGGGAGCTACGACAGATTCTAATCAGTCACTGAAGGCTCAGTCGATGATGCTGAATGAGACGGCACCTAAGTATGAGGCACTTGATAATGCACTTAATGAACTTATGGACACTAATGTTGCTAAAGGTGATGCAGAAAAATTAAAGCTTGAAATATTTCTTATAATAGCGATTGTTGCTGCAATTGGAATTATAGCTGCGGTAGTTGTTGTTGCTTCTAAAGCAGCACATGCGATTGCAAAGAGTATAGAAGAGCCGTTAGATGGAATGATGGCCAGATTCGAGACATTTGCACAGGGAGATCTGGATTCACCATTCCCTGAAGTTGAGACTAAAGATGAGATATCCGATCTCATAGATAGTGCACATGCTATGGCAGAAAGATTACATAATATTATCAGTGATGCCGGAAAACTTATGGGAGAGATGGCAGATGGTAATTTCGCTATCGCAACCGAACATGAAGATCAGTATACAGGTGCATTCAATGCATTGTTACTTGGAATTCGTAACATGAACCGTCAGATGAATTCAACATTAAAGGGTGTTGAAGATGCTTCTAAACAGGTGGCAGAAGGTTCTGCTAATCTTTCAGATGCTGCACAGTCGCTTGCAGAAGGTGCAACAGATCAGGCTGCAACAGTCGAAGAGATGCAGGCAACCATTAATGATCTTAATGAAGGTATACAGAAGACAGCAGAACAGCTGGAAAATTCATATAAAGAAGCAGAGAGATATGCTGATACAGCAGAAAACAGCAGAGAAAGCATGGAAGCTCTTATGGGGGCAATGGCTCGTATCAGTGAGGCTTCTGAGAAGATTGGCAATATCATTTCAGAGATTGAAAGTATTGCAAGCCAGACTAACCTTCTTTCACTTAATGCTTCCATTGAGGCTGCAAGAGCAGGTGATGCAGGCAGAGGATTTGCAGTAGTTGCTGACCAGATTCGTACACTTGCAGAGCAGAGTGCTAAGTCAGCGGTAGATTCAAGAAATCTTATAGAAGCTTCTATCTACGAGGTTGGAGAAGGTAATAAGATTGCTGCTAAGGCATCTGATTCACTTAAGGAAGTTGTTGATGGCGTTCAGTCTATCGCAGAGAGTGCCAAGAAGATGAGAGATGTATCTACAAGTCAGGCTGCAGGTATGGAGCAGGCGGATGTTGCAATTGCAAGAATTGCAGAAGTTGTACAGGCTAATTCAGCAACATCACAGGAGACATCAGCTACAAGTGAAGAGCTTACAGCACAGGCTACAACTCTTAGTGAGATGGTTGCACAGTTCAAGTTAAGAAATGACTGATAATTACATATGTAAAGATTATTTAAGGAGCTGTTATCGTAGTGATAGCAGCTCCTTATTGTATATCATGTATTTGTTATCAGACCTGGATAATTTAATTAAAAGAGTTCATTTACCATGTCTGCTGTGTATGAAACGCTTGTGGCATGCTCAACCTCAATCATATAAAGTGCATGTGCTGCTAGATGTTCTGCTGCCTGTTCAAGGTCTCTGATACCTGTAGTATCCTTGCAGTAATCAAGAACAGCGTCAAGTCCGTCATCAAACACCAGGCACTCATCCTCGTGAAGACCGATTCTTTTAAGAACCTTAGGAAGTGAATATTTAAGGAAAATTGTCTTCTTTTCTTCTCTTGTGTAATCAGGAATATCGATTACTGCAAATCTAGAAAGAAGTGGTGCACTTATCTTATCCTTATCATTAGCTGTGGCGATAGGATATACGCCTGAAGTTGGGATAAGACATTCCATATAATTATCAGTGAATCCAAGATTATCAAGGAGTGTAAGGAGTACATCCGCAGGGTTGGCATTGCCATTGCTTGAAGTAGCCTTATCAAGCTCGTTGATAATGAATACAAGGTTAGATTCACCAGCCATATTAAATGCTTCCATGATAATACCAGGTTTTGCATTGGAGTATATTCTTGAACTTCCTGTAAGCTGTTCTGCGTCATTAATAGAACTCATATCAAGTGTTGTCCAAGGCATTTTAAGAATCTTGGCAACAAGGTAGGCAATCTGTGATTTACCTGTTCCGGCAGGACCTACAAGAAGGATACCGTATGCAGGAAGAGTGTGTGTTCTGTTAATCTGAATAACAGTTTCAATGATTCTCTGCTTAACACTCTCCATACCGAAAAGCTCTTCGTCAAGAATTCTTCTTGCTTCCACAGGGTCAATTGATTCGAAGTAATTGCTCTTCCACTTAATATTAAGCATGATAGAAAGTGCTCTCTGTGCATGTCTTTTCTCTTCAGGAGTTACCTCACTTGAACGGGCAACAACAAGATTGCGTCTTGCCCATAAACGGATATTTTCAGGAAGTGTACTTCCTGCACAGTTAAGGAAATCTGATATGCTTGTAAGGCTTGTAAGCTTCATATCATCAGCAGATTCATCAGGCTCTTCACTATTGTCTTCTGCAACGGCACTGCTCTCTAATAATCTTTCAATCATAAACTGAAGAAAACCGTCTTCGGCAGATAACTTGTTACCATTGCCAAATGCAACCTCCTGAATCTTGTATACATTGTATCCTTCAGATGTGTTAGCACCTGTAAGCTTTACTTTAACTCTGTTCTCGCCAAGCCATTTGATAAGGCTTGTAAATCTTGAATCAATCTTTAAGATATTGCTTGTAAAAGACTCACCATCAATCTGGAAATCGAATGCAGTTTTTTTATAAGGGTTAGTGAATAAACCATAAGATGTCTCATCCCACTGCTTCTCAGAATTATCCAGAACAAGGATTGGGTTCTCTGGTGAAGCTGTAGAATTGTCAGATTTAAAAGTTGTATAGGTACACTCAAAACCGGCATTGCTGCCAGAATTGGCATTAGCGTCATAAACTAACATATATTCCTCTTTCTGTGCTTTAAACACTTGTAATAATCTATCATATAATAACATATTCTGGGAAGTTGGCAAGGAGAGGATTGAATATATTAAGTTATGTGCTATAATAATTATAGATAAAATATTAGCTATAAATGTATATTTATCAGTAAAATAGCTAATATATTATATAGATGTTTACACGTAAGGAGAGATTAATATATGAATGAATATGTCTGGGAGACATGTGAAGAACTGGATAAAAAAATAGCTGACAGGGTAAGACTAATAAGAAAAAGACGCTCCATTTCGCAGGAGAAGCTTTCTAAGATTAGCAATGTCAGTCTTGGCTCGATAAAAAGATTTGAAACAACAGGACAGATTTCACTGTTATCGTTGACTAAGATAGCTGTAGCACTTAATATTGCTGATGATTTAAGAAACATTTTTACAGAGATTCCTTATAACAGTATTGAGGAGGTAATTAATGAGACAAGATAGAATTATAAATGTTTTTTTTCATGACAGGCTTGTTGGAACTCTTGCTATGACGAACGAAAGAAAAGCTGCATTTGAATATGCAGATGAATGGCTTGAGAATGGATTTTCAATAAGTCCGTTTTCATTGCCTCTTGAAAAGAAAGTATATGTCCCGGTTAAAGATTATTTTAATGGCTTATGGGGAGTATTTGCAGACAGTCTGCCTGATGCATGGGGACAGCTGCTGCTTGACAGGATGTTAAAAGAAAAGGGATATAATATAGACAATGTGAGTATGCTTGACAGGCTTGCAATTGTTGGAGAATCAGGAATGGGAGCATTAACATACAGACCGGAATGGGATATGCCAAAGCAGGAAAAACTCAGCAGTCTTGATGAATTATCTGAGCAATGTCAGAAAATTCTTAATACTGAATATTCGGACAAGCTTGATGAATTATACAGGCTTGGTGGAACAAGCGGTGGAGCAAGACCTAAAATTATGACTAAGATAGATGACGAGGATTGGATTATCAAGTTTCCTGCTCATGTAGATGGAAAGAATGCGGGGCTGATGGAATACCGATATTCACAGTGTGCAAAGCAGTGTGGAATTGATATGGAAGAGACCAGACTTTTTCCATCTGATATATGTGATGGATATTTTGGAACTAAAAGATTTGATCGTAAGAATGATTCGTTTGGAGAACACAGAATCCATATGCTTACAGCAGCAGCGCTTCTTGAACTGGATTTCAGGCAGCCCAATATGGATTATCACCAACTTATGAAATTAACAAAAATATTAACAAGGGACAATAAGCATGATATAGAAAATATGTACCGACGAATGTGTTTTAATGTGTTTGCACATAACAGAGATGACCATTCAAAGAATTTTACATTTATATATGATGAAAATAATGATGGCTGGAGACTAAGCCCGGCATATGACCTGACTTATAGTACGACATATTATGGAGAACATACTACTACAGTAGACGGCAATGGAAGAAATCCAGGGATTAAGGAGCTGGCTGCTGTTGGAACAGCAGCAGGGATAGGAAAAGATATATGCACTGAGATTGCGTACGACATAGAAAAATGTGTTAAAAACGAGCTGAATGGTAATTAAACGTCCAGCTCGTTTTGTCAGGTATATATATTAATTAACAGCCCTTATCTCGCCATCAGTAATAAGTGGATAGCGAATCAGCTTATCACCGTCAAGGTTCTCCTTATGCATATCAACAGCACATATCTGATGGTTGTCATATGATGTGTAATAATATATGCCTTTAGTTGTATTGCAGCAGCAGGTATATATTGTTATCTCGTATTTGTCATCGTCTAGCTGGCAGCAGCCACACTGCTGGTCTACGCTGCCTAATATATGAAAGAACTGGCTTACGCTTGATTTCTCATCGTCACCTGAAACAGAATTCATCTTAGTAAAAGCAACTTTTACGAATCTTGACTGAGATGACAGATCCCCAGGAAGTCCGAGTGCACCCATACCACGGCTGTATCTGTTGAATTCAAGTCTGTCTGAGAAATTGCTCTCAGGCTGTTTTGCAGACAGACCCATGTAATTGTTAAGATTAAACATCTGTATGTTAAATGGCGGATTATTAGTAAGCACCCCTACAGGATTATCATATATATGAAGTCCGTCTGACATGGATTCAACAGTTACACAGTTATCCTTGTCAGCAATAATCCAGTGGAGATTAGCACATGGAAACATTTCATTAAACTGAGTGTTGGTAAGATTAATAAATTTAAGTCTTTCTTTAGCTTCATCAATTGTCGCACACTGCGATAATATCCACGGAATGAATTCGAAAACGGCAACATTTTCAATATTACTCTCTCCGTTAAGACCTCTTAGGTCCGGTTCGTTGTAAGCCGCATTGCCAACGAAGTTAAGACCGGCCATGCCAAGCCCTTTTTCGTTAAATGCTTCATAATATAAAGGATAATCATCAGCGACATGTGCCATTCCAATCATCGCAAAGTGGTTATTCCTTACTCCCATGAATCTGAAATTAATAGGATAATTTCTAGGTGTGACAGTCACCTCATCACCATAAGAAAATTCATAATCCAGTGTTCTTCCCATATAGAAATCTTTAGTTTTATAAGTAGCTGCTGTACACATAAGCCCTCCTTTATGTCTTGTATTATAGTAATATTCTGATTATTTATTAAGAAATAATACATTACAGTTCTTTTTTTTACAATACAATTTCATGAAAAAACTGTAGTATCTATATCATAAACTTAATAAATCAAAGACAAAGGCGTCGTACATCTGGTGTGCGGCGCCTTTATTGTTTATTTTGTTAATAATTAATCATGCAAAAAAGGAAGGGAGCTGGTTTTATGAAGAAAAAGTTAGGATTAGGAAGTGGCGTGGCAATATGTGTAGGACTTATTGTTGCTACAAGCTGTCTTGTTTCTTTGGGAACAGGAATGGGTTCGATAGGCCGATGGTTTATCATTCCGCTATTTGCAGTAATGGTGCTGAACTGGTTTATTGGAATATCATTTGCAGAACTGAATGGACTTATGCCAAGAGTTCAGGGCGGTACAGGACAGTATCTTCTGGCTGGTATGGGACCACTTCCATCATTAATTGGTAATCTGTCAGCCTATGTAATTACAGAAATATTAAGCATGACAGCAGAGATTACACTTTGCGGACTTGTTTTAAAAGGTCTGTTTCTGCCACATGTAGATAACAGGATAATATCAATTATAATAATGGCATTGTTTCTCGTGATTAATCTTTTTGGTGTAGATATATTTTCAAAGGTACAGAACATAGTAGTATTCCTGCTTATCGGTTCAATGGTTCTTATTGGATTAATAGGTGTATGTAAATTAGGAATAAGCTCAAATGTTGTTGATTATGCAGCAAATGCACCAACATTTGAACAGATAGGCGGATTTAAGGGACTTTGCTCATATGCCGCACTTGCATTCTGGCTGTTTATAGGTGTTGAGTTTATTATTCCGGTAGCAAAGGATTTGAAGAATCCAAGAAGAGATGTACTTCTTTCTATGACAATAGGTCTGGTTTTACTATTTTTTGTACAGAGCATTCTTGGTATAGGAATGACTAACTATGTAAGTCTTGATATTCTTGCCAATGACCCTGCAGGTACTCCTCATATGACATACGCTACTAACCTTTTAGGCAATGCAGGACGTATATGGATGGGAATTATAACCATACTTGCAGCCGCTTCGACAATTAATACAGTATATGCTTCTGTTTCAAGAATTGTACAGGGTATGGGCGAGGAAGGCATGATGCCATCAGTATTTGCTAAGACAAACAAGAGAGGCGCAGCATGGGTCGGACTTATAGTGCTATTTGTATTCGTTGCAGGAATAATTGCTTCAGGACTTGGAGCAACAGAGGGTGTAAGTTTTCTGTTATTGTCAGGTTCATGCTTCTGGTTATTAACATACTGCCTTGTACATGTAACAGTGCTTATACTCAGAAAGAGAAATCCTGAATATCCAAGAAAAAAGTGGCTTACATTAGGCGGAATACCTCAGATAATAGGTATTCTTGGAAATGTATACATGATATGGAATATATCAACAGGAGATACCAGAATTAAGATATTTGAGTTGTGTGGAGTTTTATTTGCCGGACTTGTAGTCTATTCAATAATCTGGGTATGTGGAGTTATGAAAGCAAGCCCATTCCAGCCGGTACCGGTTGAAGTGATAAATGATGCTTCTGTCAGGTTCAATGAACTTGTAAAGGAGGAAAATGAAGAAAAGGCACTTGCAGGTGCAGAAGGAGAGGTAAACTAAATGGCAGAGAAGAGAGTAAATTATTCATCAGGAGCTCCATTAGAAGAAAAAGTAGGATACAGCAGAATGGTAAAGGTTGGTGACCATATATATGTTGGTGGAACAACGTCAGTACAGCCGGATGGTACAGTGTATGGAGAAAATGCCTATGAGCAGACCAGATATGTACTTGAGAAGCAGGTAAAGCTTATTGAGCAGGCTGGTGCAGGTGTTGGAGATGTTATTAAAGTAGATGTGTTTGCTGTAGATATGAAAATGTGTGCAGATATATCAAGAGCATATTCAGAGATATTTCATGATATCAGACCATTATGCACAGTGGTTGGAACACCTGCACTTAACAGACCGACACAGTTTGTAGAGATAATGATGGAAGCAGTCATAGGCTGCGGATTATAGAGGAGGAATTATTATGTATCCGGAAGTTGATTTTTTATATCTTAATGAACAGGAAATGATTAAGGCTGGCGTAAAGAACATGCCTAAATGCATAGATACAATGGAAGATGTTCTTAAATGTCTTACAAAGGGTGATTTCGTAATGGGAGGTGAAAACCATAATTCTCATGGATGTATGGTAACATTCCCTAATGAATCTCCTTTTCCGAATATGCCAAAGAATGTAGGAGAAGATAGAAGATTTATGGCAATGCCGGCATATATAGGAGGTCCGTTTGATATGGCTGGTATGAAATGGTATGGTTCTAATACTGCTAATAAGGAAATTGGTCTGCCAAGGTCAATACTTATGGTTATGCTTAACGACAAGACAACCGGCGCACCGGTATGCCTTATGAGTGGTAATCTTCTTAGTGCTTACAGGACGGGCGCAATTCCTGGAGTGGGTTTAAGACATCTCGCACCAAAGGGTGCTAAGACGGGAGCAATATATGGCCCTGGTGTAATGGGAAAAACAAGTCTTGATGCATTTATGGCAACATGCCCAGAGCTTGATACACTTAAGGTAAAAGGTAGAGGAAAGAAATCATTAGACAGTTTCCTTGAATATGTCAAAGCTACATATCCACAGCTTACAACTGTAACAGTGGTAGATGATATAGAAACTCTGGTAAGAGACAGTGATGTTATATCATTTGCAGCCACAGCAGGAACAGATCCGTCAAAATATGCATATGTCAAAGGTGAATGGATAAAGCCGGGAGCGCTTATTGTTGCTCCAAGTGCATTTGATATGGAGACAGATTTTCTCAAAGAAAAATGTAAGATGGTAGTTGATAATATAAAGCTTTACGAGGCATGGGCAGAGGAATATCCATATCCGACATTTGGTTCAATTAACATAATAGGTGCAAAGTTTACAGATATGTGCCATGATGGAATTATAAGTAAAAGTGATATTACTGATATGGGAGATATATTGCTTGGCAATGCATCAGGAAGAGACAGTGATGATCAGATAATTGTATATTCCGTTGGAGGAATGCCTGTAGAAGATGTTGCCTGGGGTAAGGTATGTTATGAAAATGCTGTGAAAATGGGACTCGGAACGAAGCTTAACCTATGGAACAAGCCTGATATGTGTTAAAAGAATATGAAATACATGTATATACTGTAAATATAAAAAGACCTGTATGGCTGCAAATAGCGCATTCCATGCAGGTTTTTTATTGATTTCTCCTCCTATTCGACATAATTCGACATGCATACGTTGTATTATCTATATAAAACATAAGGGTAAAGTCTTTTTGGAGGATAGAATGAAACGGATAATATGTGTTTTACTGTTAACAGTATTGATTGTAAGTATGCTGTTGTCATGTAGTATACCATTAAGAAACAGTGGAAAAGAAAAACAGAGAATAGTTGTACAGCTTGACCAGGATTACTGGCTTGCAAGTGTAGGAAAAATGTTGAAAGAACATTTTCCGGATGTTGAATTTGATTTTGTCATAAGCAGGGGAGGAGCACAGTATCTTAATGATGCAGCGCTTAATGATGACCTTGCGGATATAATAATAGATGCATCATCGTGGACACAGACGTCTTTGTCTGATGATGATTATGATATTAATCCTAAGGATTATCTGTATGATTTTTCATGGACAGATATTACAAATATGTTTTATAGGGTATATCTTGATGGATTTACCAATGAAGATGGTTCAGTGAACTGGCTTCCTAGTGCAGCAAGCGTGGAGGGTATACTTGCCAATACAGCACTTTTTGAGGAATATGGAATAGAACTGCCTCATGATTATGTAACATTTGTTGAAGCATGTGATAAATTCAGTGAATATGGGATAAGAGGGTTTGCAACAGATTATAAATATGATTATACAGATTCATATATGTTACAGGCGTGGTCGATTCCTTTGTTACAAAGTACAGAAGGGCGTACCTGGCGTTATGAAGCAATGGATGGAAATATAGATTACATACCGGATGAGCTGGGTGCGAAGTTGTTCTCGAGACTTGGACAGGTTTTGAAAGATACTGATGCACAGGCAGATGACACAAAAAGAGGATATTCAAGTATATTCCAGGATTTTGTGTCCGGGAAGATTGCAATGATACGACAGAGCACTAATATTGCAGAGTATCAGGATGAGGGAATGAATAATCTCATTCTTTTGCCATATTTTGGGGAGACAGATAATGATAACTGGTATTTCAGTACACCCGGATATTCAATAGCTATGAATGGAAAACTTAAAGGAGCAGGGAAAAAAGAAGAGCTGGCACTGGATATAGTAAGATATATGTTTGGCAGTGATGTAATGAATGCAATGGCAGACAGAATACAGTCGGTTGTTGTGTATAATAAAAATGTAAATGTAGATGTGCAGGACATATTTTCTAACCTGATTCCTTATATTGAAAGTAATCATATGTATACATATATAAGGAATGACAGTGTGTGCCGGGCAAGCTGCGCAGCAGTACAGAAAATGCTGGCAGGAGATGTGGATGCCACGCGGGCGGTGGAAGTGTTTAACAATAACTACAATGCGGTAAAAGAAAAATCCCCGGTTATCACCACGTTTGACAGGGAATATCAGTGGAGAATATCAGATACAGGAAGTGAGGCATTTTCGGTGAGGGTTAATACACTCCGGGAAATATGTAATGTGGATATGCTGATTGCACCTGCTGCCATGAATGCCGGAGACATCTATAAGGGAAGTTATACAGCAGCACAATTACAGGCACTTCTAATGGGCGGAGGCGTGAAGTTTTATACGAAGGATGCAACAGGAGCTGAGATTAAAGATGTTGTGCGGTGCCTTGTGGAAGGCTGTGGACGGGATGACGACCCGATATCATGGGATACGCTGCCGGCATCAAGCGGATTTACAATGAAGATATCAAGAGATGATAAGGGCGATATGCATCTTGAGGATATTCTTACAGATGGAAAGTCAGTAGAAGACGAAAAAATATATTCTTTCTGTTATGTTGACGTTTCTGGTCATACTTTGTTGGAACGTGCATATAATTATGATATGTCAAAGCATGGCGGAGTTCATATGTATAAGGCTGAGGCAGACATCAGGGAAGGCGAAAAATATGATGGATATATAGCTCATACAACAAATGTAGCACAACAATGGATACAGTATTTTGCTGATGGAGGCAGACTGGCTGCACCAGAAGCGTATATACAGAAGAGCTGATTATCTTGAGAAAGGAAACAGGTCAATTGAAGAAGAATGAGTATAGAAAATATTTCTTTGCAGCAGTAGGCGTGGCAATAATTGTATTTGCGTGTGTAGGCGTAATAATGCTTAATTATTCCATTACAGTCAGAAGAGAACTGTATGAGACAAGTTCGAAGAATCTTAATGAAGTGTATACACAGGTCAGTGAAAAATTCATGCAGATAACCGGGCAGCAGTGGAACCTGCTTGGAATGACAGGTGATTATATAGATGAGGCTGGTGAAAATATAGACAGCATCAGCAAGTTTCTTACAGAATGGAAGAATGAATGGCATTACACAGAATTTTATTTTATAGATGATGCCTGTAATTACTTGTCATCGTCAGGTAAAAAGGGGTATCTTGAACTCGGAAATACATGGAAAAGTCTTGTGATAGACAGGAAAAATGCTGTAGTGGATGGTTCACTTCCGGGAAGTGATGAGGTAATGTTTTTTGCGATTCCTGTCCAGCCGGCATATATTAGTGGTTTTAAATACAGTTCCATAGCGGTTTCATACAATACAGAAGCTATTAATAAAGAACTGGGTGTAAAAGCGTTTTCAAAGGACACAAGCAGTTATGTAATATATGCTAATGGTGATATCGTATTAAAGTCTGAAGGCGGCATGGATATAGGTGGTAATATATTTTATCATCTGAAAAATGCGGATATTTCCGGTAAGTCACTGGATGGTTTTATGAAAAGTGTAAAGAATTCAGATGCAGAAGAAATGGTATTCAGGCTTGATGAAAACCAGTATTGTCTTGTTTATGTTCCAATTGGATTTGATAACTGGGGGCTTATATCAATGGTTCCTATAAGCGTCGCCAATTCAAGCTCTCTTGCGGTTCAGCATAGAACTGTTATAATGGCAGTACAGATAGGTATACTGCTTCTTATGGTTGCATGTGTAGTACTATATACATATTACAAAAGATATGTAAGTGAGAAGGATCATGAGATTGCAAGACGGGATATATTATTTTCGATTATGGCTAAAAATCTGGATGATGTGTATATTATGCTTTCGTGGGGAGACTGGAGAAAACTGTATGTAAGCAGAAATATCGAGAGAGTTCTGGGAATAAGGAGCAGTGAATATGATGGTATCCTTAAAGATTTTGGAGAATTGGAAAAGAGGGGGGAAGTTCCTGAATGGAATGATATTGTGAAGCTGGGAAAAGGAGAATCTGCTGTCAATGAATACTGGATAAAGCCAGCAGATTCAAGTGAATACAGACTTTTTAACCAGGGATGTTATCATATGGATAAAGACGGAGATGATGTCCTTGTAATAATTCTGTCAGACAGAACTTACGAGCAGCAGATAAGAAATCATATGGAAGATGCGCTTCATACAGCAGAGGCAGCAAATCGTGCAAAAAGTCAGTTCCTGTCTAATATGAGTCATGATATAAGAACTCCTATGAATGCAATTGTAGGATTTTCACAGCTTATGTTAAGACATTATAATAATCCGGATAAAGTCAGAAACTATTCAGAAAAGATAGTTTCAAGCCAGCATCTGCTGAGTCTTATTAATGATGTCCTTGATATGAGTAAAATTGAGTCAGGGAAAACTACTCTTAATCTTTGTGATGTGAATCTTGCTGACATCATAAATGAGACAGACAATATAATCAGACCGCAGGCAAAGAAGAAGAACCAGACATTTGTTGTGAAATCAGATGGTGTTGAATATTGCTGCATTACCGCAGATAAATTAAGACTCAGCCAGATACTTATTAATATATTGTCTAATGCTGTTAAATATACAGAAGAAGGCGGTAACATAACATTTGAAATAAAAGAAATAAAAGTTACCAATCCACAGATTGTAAAATACAAATTCATCATATCTGATAATGGAATAGGAATGAGTGAAGAATATTTAAAAGACATATTTAAACCGTTTACAAGAGAAGAGACAAGCCTTACAGATGCAGTCCAGGGAACAGGACTTGGAATGGCAATAACCAAGAATCTTATTGATCTCATGGGTGGAACTATAAAGGTACTAAGCACACAGGGAGTGGGAACAACTTACGAGGTAACTATGGAATTCAGAATTGCGGATATTAATACGAATAAAGACCTCTGGAACAGATATAACATACCAAAGCATGATAATGAACCGGATCATGTACTTGTGGGTAAGAATTTTCTAATAGCAGAAGATAATGGTATTAACTCAGATATGCTTAAAGAACTTCTAAAGGAAGAGGGGGCAGCCTGTGATTGTGCAAAAAACGGAATGGCAGCTGTTGATTTGTTCAGACATTCAAAGAAGGGGCAGTATGATCTTATATTTATGGATGTACAGATGCCTGACATGGATGGATATGAGGCTACAAGAGCAATAAGACAAATGAAGCACCCTGACGCAAAGGATATTCCAATAGTAGCTATGACAGCAAATGCATTTTCTAATGATGTAAAAGCTGCATTTGATTGTGGGATGAATGTTCATCTTGCAAAACCTGTTAATATAGACCGTATAAAAGACATAGTTGCAAATTTTACATAAATTTTACATAACTTACATAATACATTTTACAATGCTCATTTAGAATACACATGATGTGTGAAAAAGTCGTTCAAAAAGGAGCTTATGTAAAATGAATATTTTTGGTGTACTTACGATGGCAGGCGGACTGGCTTTGTTCTTATATGGAATGAATGTCATGGGAGATTCCTTAGCAAAGCTGTCAGGAGGTAAATTAGAACAGATACTTGAAAAGCTGACTTCTAAAAGAATTATGGCAGTATTGCTTGGTATGGCTGTAACAGCAGTTATACAGTCATCATCTGCAACTACGGTAATGGTTGTAGGCTTTGTTAATTCGGGTATTATGCAGCTTTCACAGGCTGTAGGTATTATTATGGGTGCCAATATTGGTACGACAGTGACTTCATGGATGTTATCACTTACAGGTATAAGCGGAGCAGGATGGATTAATCTTTTAAAGCCATCATCCTTCTCACCGGTGCTTGCTGTTATTGGTATAATTATGACTATGACCTGTAAGGACAATTCTAAGAAAAAGGATATAGGTAATATTCTTCTTGGATTTGCAATTCTTATGTTCGGTATGGAAACTATGAGTGGCGCAGTTGCACCGCTGGCTGACAATGAGAAGTTTACGGGTATGCTTACACTGTTTTCTAATCCGTTATTCGGACTTCTTGCAGGTACAGTGCTTACAGCAGTTATACAGTCATCATCTGCGTCGGTTGGTATATTGCAGGCATTATGTGTAACAGGTGCGGTTAACTATGCAACAGCAATTCCTATTATTATGGGACAGAATATAGGTACATGTGTAACAGCACTTATATCTTCTGTAGGTGCAAAGAAGAATGCCAAGAGAGCATCAATGATACACCTTTATTTTAACATGATTGGTACAGTTATATTTATGGTTATATTTTATAGCCTGAATATGTTCGTTCATTTTGAATTCTTATCAACACCGGCAAATGCAGCAGGAATAGCAGTGATTCACAGTCTCTTTAATATCGGATGTGTAATTATACTTTTCCCATTTTCTAATCTGCTTGTGAAGCTTGCAACTCTTTCTATTCCGGATGGAAAACATGAGGAAGTTATTCAGACAGGTGTGGCAGCAGATCTTGCAGCACTGGATGAAAGATTCTTAGAGACTCCGGCAGTTGCGATGGAGTTATGCAGGAATACGGCTGTGAAGATGGCACATTTGTCACAGAAAGCGCTAGATAAAGCGCTTGACATTATTAATAATTATTCAGATACTGCATATGATGAGGTTGTGGCAATGGAAGAAGATGTCGATAAGTACGAGGATAAGCTGGGTTCATATCTTGTAAAGGTTGGTAACTGCGATTTATCAAGACATGATAATCATACATTTTCAATACTTCTTCACTGCATGAGCGATTTTGAAAGAATATCTGACCATGCGATTAATATTGCAAAATCTGCAAAAGAGATGAACAGCAAGGAGTCATCTTTTTCACAGAATGCAAGAAAAGAACTTGAAACATTTGCAAAAGCGGTACATGATATAGTTAGTAACACAGTACAGGTTTTTGAAAATCAGGATATTGAGGCAGCAAAGCATATTGAGCCGTTAGAACAGGTTATTGATGGACTGAACTTAGAGATTAAGCAGCGTCATATCAACAGATTAAGAAAAGGCAGATGTACAATTGAGACAGGACTTATACTCGAAGATATTATGACGAATTTTGAGAGAGTATCAGACCATTGCTCTAATATTGCTGTATGTATGATTGAAGTAAGAGATAATGGTTTTGAAACACATGGATATCTGGAGCATCTTACTAATGAGGATAATCCTCAGTTTGCAAAAGAATGCAGACAGTATTATAAACAGTATCAGCTTCCGGAATTAAAGAAAGCTGACTAGAACAGGAGATGAGAATATGGCTCTTATATACATAGTTGAGGATGATGAAAGCATAAGGGAAATAGAGACAATTGCACTTAAGAACAGTGGACATATGGTAGGTGCATTTGGAAGTTCCAAAGAGTTTTTTAAGAAGCTTGATGAGATTCTTCCGGACCTTGTGTTGCTTGATGTTATGCTTCCTGATGAAAGTGGTTATGACATCATTAAGAAGTTAAGACTGAATTCTGCAACTAAGAGACTGCCGGTTATTATGGTGACGGCAAAGTCTACAGAGCTTGATATGATAAAGGGACTTGAGGATGGTGCTGACGATTATATTAAGAAGCCGTTTTCTGTAATGGAGCTTATTACAAGAGTTAAAGCACTTCTTAGAAGAACAGAAACAGACGAGGCAGGCGTGCTGGATGTTGGAGAGATTGAACTTAATCATGAAAGGCATGCTGTTACGGTCTCAGGAAAGCAGGTTGAACTTACATTTAAAGAATATGAATTGTTAAGATATCTTATGGCTAACAAGAATATAGTGCTTTCAAGAGATTCTATTGTACTTAAGGTATGGGGAACAGAGTTTGAAGGTGAGTCAAGAACTGTGGATATGCATATTAAGACTTTAAGACAGAAGTTAGGTGATGCAGGCTCGCGTATAAGAACCGTGCGTAATGTAGGATATGTTATTGAGTAGCCTGATATAATTGACAGACAGAACAGGGTGGATATATGAAGCAGAAGATTAATTTAAGGCTTATTGGAATAGCAGTTATAGCGGTTCTTGCTACAGCTATCGGAATAACTTTTATATATTATGGACTGTTTAAGAAACAGGTCCAGGCCGGACTGAGAACTAATGCTGAAGTACTCATGGAAACCGGAGTTTTTGAAAAGTCGTCGCAATATGCTGATGTAAAGCTTCCAATTAATAATCTCAGGGTTACATGGATAGATTCAGATGGGGTGGTGCTTTTTGATAATGATAATGATATTAATGTAATGCCTAATCATAAAGACAGACCTGAGATACAGGATGCATTTCATACCGGACATGGTCAGTGTGTAAGAAATTCTGACACGATGGATATGAATACCTTTTATTATGCTCTAAAACAGAAGGATGGGACTGTTATAAGAGTATCCTGTGATGCAAGCAGTTTATTAAGTGTGTTTGGCAATGTATTTCCGGCTGTAACAGGAATACTTGCAGTAATTATAGTAGTGTGTATCGTTCTTTCACAATTACTTACAAGGACACTTATTGAGCCTATTGAAAGAATGGCTAAGAATATGGATTCCGTACAGGAGAAGCCTGTATATAAAGAAATAGCCCCTTTTGCAGAGAAAATCAGGACACAGCATGAGAATATTCTTGCTGCTGCAAGAAGCAGACAGGATTTTACTGCAAATGTATCACATGAACTAAAGACTCCTCTTACCGCAATATCAGGCTATGCCGAGCTTATTGAGAATGAGATGGTAAACCATGAACAGGGAATACATTTTGCACATGAGATTAAGCGTAATTCAGAAAGATTATTATCATTGATTAATGATATTATAAGGCTTTCAGAATTAGACCACAGCGAAATGCCAAGGCAGTATGAGAATTTTGATTTGTATGAGTTTGTTAAGGATTGTGCAGAGTCTCTGCAGGTTAATGCACAGAAACAGGGAATACGTTTTTCGTATAGAGGTTCAACATGCATGATTCGTGGCAATAAGGATATGATAAGGGAGCTTATTGATAATCTTGTACAGAATGCAATAAGATATAATAAAGAAGGTGGACATGTAGAAGTGTTTGCAGGAATGGTAGATGGCAAGCCAAGGTTAGAAGTGACTGATGATGGAATAGGAATTCCTAAGGATCAACAGGACAGGGTATTTGAAAGATTTTACAGAGTTGATAAGAGCCGTTCAAAGGAAACTGGTGGAACAGGGCTTGGCCTTGCTATTGTAAAGCATATTGTAGAACTTCATGATGCAAGAATATATTTAGAAAGTGAAGTTGACAAGGGGACACAGATACGCATCGAATTCTAGAATGATTAAGAGTGGAAGTTTTTATGTCTTTCACTCTTTTTTCTTTTTATAACAGAGTGATTGTGTTATATTATATAAAAAGAGAAAAACAGATATAATCTGCGGAAGCAGGGAATATAATATATATTGAGGATTAATAGGAATATGAAGAATATCAGTACTAAAAAATCAGTAGTTCTTATTGTAGCGGTTATTGTTTTGATACTGGCTGGAATTATAATTTCAGTAAGTACAGATAAGAACAGAAAGAAGCAGGAAGCGGACAGTAAAGCCAGTGTAAGTGTAACAAGGACAGATCTTAAGAATGAAGCATCATCTCAACAACAGAATATTAAGGAGCAGACAGATGTTGAGATATTGTTTGAGAATAAGGCTGTACCGGTTGGGACAAGCCTGAAGGTCACAGCAATTGTCACACCTGATGATGACGATAAGTCAATTGTATGGACAAGCAGTAATACAGATGTATTTACTGTAGATAAAGACGGAGTAATAACTGTTACAGGGAGTGGTACAGCTACGCTTACGGCTACAGTTGGAAGTGTTTCTGATGCGATTGTAATCGAAGGAATAAGAAATGTAGCTGCAGGTTCAGATAATGGATTCAGTGTGTACACTCATACGGCAGGGAGTATTTCGTCAGGAAGCAACATAGGTTCAGGCAGTGCCAGTGAAGGAGATTCCAGACTAGAGAATCTGCCTGCAGGAGAAAATAAATCAGAGAGTTCTCAAGGAACCGGAAACAGTGGGGATGGTGTACAATCTGGTGGGGTGCAGTCTGGAGGCGTACAGCCTGGCAGTAGTACAACAGAAAACTCATCTTCAGAAGATAATAATGATTCTGGAAGTTCTGGCTCAGGAGAAATTGAAGATACGATTATTAATAATGGATTTGAACAGACAGTTTCTAATGTTTATGTATGTCAGCAGAATGGGACATATTATGGTGAGATTATAACACAGAGTAATGTGACTATTATATATATTAAGAAACGTAACAGTGAATTTGACAGCAGGATTAATAATGTAATCGAGAATCTCATTCCTGGTAATTCACAGATGATATGGAATAATTATCTTTCGGCTTCAACAGACAGAACATTTACAGTTGATGGAAGAATGGTAAGGATTGTAGTTGCTACAGGTGGCGGACACTCTCAAATTGTAATATACAATTAAGTAAAAATATGTTATATTTAAACATATGCAGGTTAAACTTGTTTAATGAGGTGAATGAATTGCTTAATGAGAATAAAATCAAAATGATGACCAAGATGGCAATATATGAGAAGAATGAAGGAAAAAGCATGTTGAAAACTGCCAAGTATTTTAAGGGTGATTACATAGCTTTTGGAGTATTAAAGACAGTGATTGCCACTACATTTGCAGGAGTGATTCTTCTGGCGATGTATTTCCTGTGTAACGCAGAAGGAATGATAAGGGATATCAATAACCTGGATTATATAGGACTTGCCAAGAAGTTTGCATTATATTATGTGCTTATGCTTATCGTATTCTGCGTAATTGCCGGGTTTGTATATTATTTCAGATATGAGAATACCAGAAAAGGTATTAAAAGGTATTTTTCAAGGCTTAATAAGCTGGAAAGATTCTATACAGGGCAGAAGAAGAAATAATTATTTGGAGGCATAGATGGCATTTTTATTGGAATTAAAGGAAAGTTTTAAGAAATTTTACAACAGATATAATACATATGTGGTACCAGCATCAAAGTTTATTATTGCATTGATATGTTTTATTATGATTAATACAAGTATTGGTTACATGGATAAGTTGAAGAATCCGGTGTTTGCACTGTTACTTTCTGTTATATGTGCATTTCTTCCGGGTGGTTTTACACTGATAGTTCTTTCAGCGTTTATTCTTATACAGTTGTATGTAATTGCTCCGGAATTTGCGTTACTGGTATTGTGTGTAATGCTTCTGATGTATCTTCTGTATTTCAGATTTGCACCTAAAACAGCTTATATACTTATTATTACTGCCATGTTCTGCTGGATGAAGATACCATTTGTGCTTCCGGTAGCGATTGGTCTGTGTTCGTCAGTTGCGGCAGTTATCCCAGTGAGTTTTGGTGTTATTATGTACTACATAATAAGAACTGCAAGTGATTATGAGGCTGCTATTTCTGATGATTCTTTGTCAGAAAGTATGAAACAGATATCTTATCTTATAGAAAGCCTTTTAAAGAACAGACAGATGCTGGTGCTTATTATAGCAGCTGCAGTTACTATTATTGTTGTATATATTATCCGAAGACAGAAAATCGATCATTCATGGAAAATAGCTATTATTGTGGGAAGTATAACACAGTTCCTTATTCTGGTTGTAGGACAGATAGCTTTGAAATCAGATTTTAATATTGTTCTTATAATTATAGGAACTATACTGGGGGTTACAGCTGCATATATCTGCAATATTGTTTTCTTTGCACTTGATTATAAGAGAACAGAGTATGTACAGTATGAGGATGATGAATATTATTATTATGTAAAGGCTGTACCAAAGATTAATGTTGCAAATGCTGATGTAAGAATTAAGCATATTAATGCTAAAAAGACTAAGAAGACAGATGATATCAGACAGATGAGAACCGGCGATACAGCTAAAGATAATGGATATGCAGTATCTAACGAAGAAGATGATGATATTTTATTCTATGATGATGATAAGTAATCATCAGAATATATTTTGCTAGTTTTATTTAGAAGATTATAAGAAGAACGGAGGCGATAATACAGTGAATAATTTCATAAGGGATTATCTTGTTAAATTATATATTCCGCGTATAACATGGACCGATATTATTGAGATTGTGATTATTGCTTTTGTTATATATAATGTCATGGTATGGATTAAGAATACCAAGGCATGGGTATTGCTTAAGGGAATTATTATTGTTGTTATATTCGCACTGATTGCGTATATTCTGAATCTTAAGACTATTCTGTGGATTGCAGGAAAGACAATCAGTGTTGGTATTATTGCACTTGTTATTATATTCCAGCCGGAGTTAAGAAGAGCATTAGAGCAGCTTGGACGAAAGAAGATTCTGTTTGGACTTTTCAGGTTTAATGACGGAAGAGAAAAGGGTGAAAGGTTTAGCAGTAAGACTGCAGAAGAGATAGTAAGGGCATGCTTTGATATGGGGGCTGCTTATACAGGAGCACTTATAGTTATTGAACAGGATATGGTTCTTGAAGAATATGAGAAAACAGGAATTACGGTTGATGGCCTGGTTACAAGCCAGCTGCTTATCAATATATTTGAGCATAATACGCCGCTTCACGATGGAGCTGTTATTATAAGGGGAGACAGGGTTGTTGCTGCAACATGTTATCTGCCTCTTTCAGATAATAATAATCTTAATAAGGCTCTTGGCACAAGGCACAGAGCAGGTGTTGGTATCAGTGAAGTGACAGACAGTATGACTATTATAGTATCTGAAGAAACCGGTAAGGTTTCGGTGGCTGTTGGTGGAGAACTTATTCATGATATTGATGCGGATTCTCTTAGAAACAAGCTGGAATATCTTCGCAGGAGAACTATTGATGTGAAGTCGTTCAAGATATGGAGAGGAAGGCTAAAGCATGAAGGAAAAGATGTTTAAGAACCTGAGCCTTAAGATTCTGTCGGCTATATTTGCGGTTGTTTTGTGGACGGTTATAGTTAATGTATATGATCCAACCACGAGTTATACATTCAGTAATGTGTCGGTACAGCTTATTAATACAGAGAGTCTGACTGATAAGAATTACAGTTATGAAATTGTAGAGGGTGGCAAGATATCAGTATATGTAAGTGGACCGAAGAGTATTGTTACTAATATCAAAGCAAGTGATATTGTTGCAACTGCGGATCTTAGCAAGATAAGCGCATTTGCTGATTATGTTGATATTCATGTATCAGTTGTTAAAGATGGACAGGTTCTTAATAATGTTGAAGCTACACCTAAAACATCTGCTGTAAGATTAAGCATAGAAAACAGAGATACTAAGACTGTAAATGTTGTTTCAGAGATTACCGGTTCAGCGGCAGATGGCTATGCAGTGGTAAGAAGAGTGCTTAATCCAACATCTGTTAAGGTTACAGGTCCTTCGTCTGTTATCGATAATATAGACCATGCAGGGATATCTTTTGATGTGACAGGAGCGACTGCAGATGTGACGGGAACAGCAGATATTCATTTGTATGATTCTGATAATAATGAAATTAATGATTCTTCTGTTGAACTTACACAGACAAGTGTGGGCTATACTGCACAGGTTGTAAGGACTAAGACTGTAAGTATAGAAGTTAAGACGTCAGGAAAACCGGCAGACGGATACAGAGTTTCAGGAGTGACGCTTAATCGTGATAGTGTTGTTGTATATGGTGATACCAATATGCTTAACAGTCTTGATAAGATTGTTATTCCTGCAAGTAATATTAATGTAGATGGTTTAACTGAAAATAAAGTGTATAAGTTTGGTCTTTCGGATTTCATAGATAAATCGCTTACAATTCTAGATAATGCAAGGATTGAGGTTACAGTAAGAATCGAGAGTACAGGTAATAAGACAATAACACTTAATACATCAGATATTAAGGTTAGTGGACTTGAAACCGGAATGAGCTACAGCTTTGAGGATAGAACATTTTCAATAGATGTCGAGGGTTCAGAGACTGCAATTGCTGCATTAGACGCATCTGCCATAACGATGACTGCAGATTTGTCTACATATACTACGTCAGGAATACAAAGCATTACATTGTCGGTTAAACTTCCAGATGGAGTTACATTAAAGAGAGCAGCATCCGTTAATGTGTTGTTTAAGGATAATACCCAGGAAACAGAAACTACTCAGTCGACTCAGGAAACAACATCCGTGACGACTGGAAATTGAGAGGTGATTCATATGGTAAGTGAGAAGATACTAGTTGGAAGTGCATTAGGAATACATCTTCGTCCTGCAGGAGCAATGTGTGATACAGCTGTTAAATTTGATTCACACATTACATTCACATTTAAGAATAAGGTTGTTAATGCAAAGAGTGTTATATCTATTCTTGCATCAGGCGTTGGCTGTGGAGATGAGATAACTCTCATAGCAGAAGGTCCGGACGAAGAAGAAGCATTGAAAGCAGTTTCTGAGAGCTTTAGAAAAGCTTTACAGGACTAATATAAATCAAGAAAAGAGGTAAAGGGTATGGGTTATATGGAAACTTACAAAGCATGGTGTGAGAATGAATATTTTGATGAAGACACACGTGCAGAACTCAAATCAATTGCAGGAGATGAGAAAGAGATTGAGGACAGATTCTATAAGGATCTTGAGTTTGGAACAGGCGGACTGAGAGGTGTCATAGGCAATGGTACTAACAGAATGAATGTATACATTGTAAGAAAGGCAACTCAGGGGTTAGCTAATTTTATTATCAAGGAAGGAACACAGGATAAGGGTGTTGCTATTTCTCATGATAATAGAAGAATGTCAAGAGAATTTGCGCAGGAAGCAGCTCTTTGTCTTGCGGCTAATGGCATTAAGGTATACATATTCCCTTCATTAAGACCAACACCAGAACTTTCATTTGCAGTAAGAGAACTTCACTGTACAGCAGGTATTATGGTTACGGCAAGCCACAATCCTCCAGAATACAATGGATATAAGGTATACTGGGATGACGGATGCCAGATAACAGCACCTAAGGATACACAGATTATCAATGAAGTTAAGGCTGTTACTGATTTTAATGATGTTAAGACTATTGATGAAGAAGAGGCTAGAGTAAGAGGCCTGTATAACATTATTGGATATGATATGGATGATGCATTTATTGCAGCATTAAAGAAGCAGAGCCTTAACGGAGATATCATTAAGCAGGTTGCTGATGATATTAAGATTGTATACTCTCCATTCAATGGTACAGGTAATGTTCCTGTAAGAAGAATTTTAAGAGAGTTAGGTTTCAAGAATGTATATGTTGTTCCAGAACAGGAAAAACCAGATCCTAACTTTACAACACTCGAGTACCCTAATCCTGAAGACCCTAAGGCATTCACATATGCATTAAGACTTGCTAAGGAAGTTGATGCAGATATTATTCTTGCAACTGACCCTGATGCGGACAGACTTGGCGTATATTCTAAGGACACTAAATCAGGTGAGTACAAGTCATTCACAGGTAATATGTCTGGTATGCTTATTGCAGAATACCTTCTTTCACAGAGAAAGGAGAAGGGACTTCTTCATGAGAATGGTGCATTTGTAAAGACTATCGTATCTACTAACTTAGCTGATCTTATCGCTAAGGAATATAACTTAAAGCTTATTGAAGTTCTTACAGGATTTAAGTATATTGGTGAGCAGATTAAGTTCTTTGAGCAGAATAATACATACGAATATGAATTCGGTTTTGAAGAGAGTTACGGCTGCTTGGTTGGAACTCATGCAAGAGACAAGGATGCCATCGTGGCTGTTATGGCATTATGTGAAGCAGCAGCTTACTATAAGTCTAAAGGCATTACTTTATGGGATCAGATGATTAATATCTTTGATAAGTACGGCTACTTCAAGGAAGGACAGAAGGCTGTAACTATGAAGGGTGCAGAAGGTGCTGTCCAGATTGCTAAGATGATGGATGATTTAAGAAATAATCCACCTAAGAAGTTCGGAGCATGGAATGTTGTTGAGTTCAGAGATTATAAGAAGGATGAGTGTACAGTTATTGCTACAGGCGAGAAGAAGCCTACAGGACTTCCTGAATCTAACGTACTTTATTTTGAACTTAATGACCATGCATGGTGCTGTGCAAGACCTTCAGGAACAGAGCCTAAGATTAAGTTCTATATGGGTGTTAAGGGAACAGGTCTTGAGGATGCTGATAAGAAGTTAGAAGAACTTACTGATGCAGTTTCTGAAATTGTTGGTTTATAATCAGTTCAAATTTAATTAACAACTAAAACACAATATGAACACATTTCGTTGTTATATTACATGTATTGACAGTGAGATGTGTTCATTTGTTATGTATGGAATCTTCATTGTCATAATACAATGGTAAAAGGAGAGAATGATTATGTATAACGACAATAATGAGAATGATTCACAGTACCGTTACAGTGGCAGTGATATACCATATAACAATACTAACAATGGCAGTACATCTAATAATAACACAGCATTTTCAAGTGCACCTTATGAAGCTAAGAAGCACAAGAAACACAAAAGAGGATTTGCAAAGAAAGCAGCATGCTTTGTTCTTTCAGCAGTACTTTTTGGCGCAATAGCCGGTTCGGTTATGTTTGGTGTTAATTATGCAGGTGGAAAGATTGCTGGCAGTAATAAGTCTGATGCTACAGGTGTTAATATACCAACAGTAAGTAATAATATTTCTAATGTCGCTAAGACAGATTCTTCGCTTACAGAAGATACTAATCTTTCAGCATCAGGTAAGATGGATGCAGAGGCAGTTGCTACAGCAGCCCTTCCTGCAATGGTTCAGCTTAATGGTACAACAACAGTTAAAAGTTCAAGTTATTTTGGATATGGACAGAGTTATGAGGCAACATCAAGTGGTACAGGTATTATTGTAGGCAAGAGTGATACTGAATTACTTATTGTAACTAATGCACATGTTGTTGATAATATTGATAATCTTAAATGCGTATTCTCTGATGGCACAAGTGCAAGCTGTTCTGTTAAGGGTTCTAAGTCAGATCAGGATATTGCAGTAGCCGCAGTATCATTAAGTGATATTTCATCTGATACAGCGTCTAATATTGCAATTGCAGAACTTGAAGATTCATCAGATATTAAAGTTGGACAGCAGGTTGTTGCTATTGGTAATGCATTAGGTGAAGGCCAGTCAGTTACAACTGGTATAATTAGTGCAAAGGATCGTTCAATTACAGTCAACAATGTAACATTTACAGGACTTCTTATGACAGATGCAGCGATTAACTCTGGTAACAGTGGTGGAGCTCTTCTTAATTCTGAAGGAAAGGTTATCGCTATTAACTTTGCAAAAACAAGCAGTGATGGTGTAGAAGGTATGGCTTATTCAATCCCTGTTTCTAATGTTAAGGATATTATTGATTCATTAATGACTAAGCAGACAAGAAACAAGGTTTCGTCAGATAAGGCAGCATACCTTGGAATTGCAGCAGTAGATATTACAAGTAATTATGCATCATATTATGGATATCCTGTAGGTATTCTTATAAGAACTGTAGCTGATGATTCAGCAGCAGACAAGGCAGGATTAGAGACATACGACATAATTGTCGGATTTGATGACCAGACAGTTACTACTATGTCAGGACTTACTAACATGCTTCAGTATTATGAGGCTGGTGAGAAGGTAACTATAGATTATTATCATATGGAAGGAAGCGAGTATGTTCTTAAGAGCACGGAGGTAACGCTTGGCTCTTAGAAGGCATCTTAAGGATATATTCCAAGTAGATATTTATGGATAATACCAATGAGAATATGACAGAAGATAAGGATATTAATAAGAATAACAATGTGAATTCCGATGATTATGAGAAGATATGTTTTGTGTGCAGAAGACCAGAATCAAGAGCTGGTAAGATGATTGTTATGCCTAACAATATATACATCTGTCAGGATTGTATGCAAAGAACATTCGATTCAATTAACAGCAGCGGAATTAATTATGAAGATATGATGAAGATGTCAAACATGCCTGGAATGGGCATGTTTGGCAATTTTGGCGTTATGGATTCAGACCCGGTTCCAGAAAAGCAGAAGCTTAAGAAAAAGAAAGAGGATAAGAAGGAGTTACCAGCGCTTGACGTTTCTAAGCTGCCTGCACCACATGAGATTAAGAAAAAGTTAGATGAGTATGTTATAGGTCAGGACTATGCTAAGAAGGTAATGTCGGTGGCTGTATATAATCATTATAAAAGAGTTTCAGCAGATGCTAAGATTCTGGGTGACGTTGAGATTGAGAAGTCTAATATGCTTATGATTGGACCTACAGGAAGTGGTAAGACATATCTTGTTAAGACGCTTGCAAGGATATTACAGGTGCCACTTGCTATTACAGATGCAACAACACTTACAGAGGCAGGATATATCGGAGATGATATAGAGTCAGTTGTTTCTAAGCTTTTACTGGCAGCAGACAATGATGTAGAGAAAGCTGAACATGGAATTATATTTATTGATGAGATAGACAAGATTGCCAAGAAGAAAGAGACCAGAAGCAGAGATGTAAGTGGCGAGTCTGTACAGCAGGGAATGTTAAAGCTGTTAGAAGGCAGTGAGGTTGAAGTTCCTGTTGGTGCGACAAGTAAGAATGCAATGGTTCCACAGGTAACTGTTAACACGAAGGATATTCTGTTTATATGTGGTGGTGCATTTCCAGATCTTGAGGATATTATCAAGACAAGGCTTAATAAGTCATCCTCAATGGGATTTAATGCTGACCTTAAAGATAAATATGATGATGAGAAGAACATCATGTCTTATGTGACGGTTGATGATCTTAGAGAATACGGAATGATTCCAGAATTTTTAGGAAGACTGCCTATCATATATTCACTTGACAGACTGGATGAGGATATGCTTGTCAATATTCTGAAAGAGCCTAAGAATGCAATTCTTAAGCAGTATCAGAAGCTGTTAGAGCTTGATGAGGTGAAGCTTGAGTTTACAGATGATGCATTAAGAAGCATAGCAAGAAAGGCAATGGAAAAAGATACAGGTGCAAGAGCACTCCGTTCTATTATTGAGGATTTTATGCTTGATATAATGTATGAGATACCTAAAGACAGCAATATAGGTTCAGTTACAATTACAGAAGATGTTGTTGAAAAGAAAGGTGCTCCGGTAATAACTATGAGAGCATAATAGTTATAGCAGAATAATACAATACATTTCTGAATACATATAGCATGTACAGTGATTGTTTTATGTTAAGGAGATGTTATGGCGTGTGATTTTGATATAACTAAAGAGAATATATATGATTACATAATAGAAGATACCCCAGGGGCTGATGAATCTATTAAGGCATTATCAGGGATATGTTCGCAGAGAGCTGATTCGCAATGGATTATAGCTCATGGAGAACTGCCTGATAACCGCCAGCTTAATATAAGCTCTCTGGGGTATTTTACTATTCCAAAGTTATATGGGCTTATGGAAGGCGATGCAGATATAAGTGCGCTTGATGAAATAGGAGCTTTACGGGTACTTGGACAGGATAATCTGAAGGCAGACGGGAGTAATGTTCTTATAGGGTATGTGGATACCGGAATAGATTATCTTAATGATGTTTTCAAGGACAGACTTGGAAATACAAGGATTCAGGCTATATGGGATCAGACAGATAAAATGGGTGCTGATGCCGCAAAAACATATGCGCATTTTGGCAGAGTATATGAAAAGGATGAAATAGACAGGGCAATAGAGGCTGACAATAACGGAGAAAATCCATATTCTTATGTTGCACAAAAAGATACGTCAGGGCATGGAACGCTGCTGGCTTCAATATCAGCGGGTTCATATGCTGACGGATATGTTGGCGTTGCACCAGGAGCAGAACTTTTAGTGGTTAAATTAAAACAAAGTAAACAGTATCTGAGAGATTTTTTTCTGATAAAGGATGACGTTCCAGCTTTTGAGGAAAGTGATATTATGCTGGCTTTAAGATTTCTTGAAGATTACGCTATACGTCTTGAAAAACCATTGATAATAATATTTGGTCTGGGAAGTGCTAATGGTTCAAGAACAGGCGCATCTCCTCTGGCAGAAATGATGGAGAATCTTACTAAAAAACCCAATATATCAGTTATAACATGTATGGGCAATGAAGCTAATAATAAATGTCATTATAAAGGGACAGTAATGTCAGCCCTGGTACCTGATGTTATGGAAATTAATGTTGATGGAACAGGAAAGGGTTTTACGATGGAAATATGGGCGGATAGTCTTGATATATTATCCGTGTCGATTGAATCACCGTCAGGGGAATATGTTCCAAGAATACCTGCAAGAATGGGTGCAAGTATGGAGTATACATTTCTTTATGAGGGAAGTACAGTTACGGTAGATTATCAGATAACTGAAAATGTTGCTGGAATGGAGGTTATATTCGTAAGACTTAAGACACCAGTTGAGGGTACATGGAAATTCTATATATATAGTCTCACTAATATAAAAGGAAGTTATAATGCATGGCTTCCATTAAAGCAGTTTTCCGGACAGGATATATATTTTTTAAAATCCGACCCGGATACAACACTTACAGTTCCAGCGGCAGCTGATGGTGTTATAAGTGTAGGAGCATATAATCATTATACAGGGGCTGCTTATTATGAAAGTGGGCGTGGATATAGCGCTGACGGAAGGATTAAACCTGATTTTGTTGCACCGGGTGCGGGGGTATATGGAATTGCTCCATCTGGAGGTGTTAAGGTTACTGGAACAAGCTATGCAGCGGCTTATGCCGGGGGCTGTGTTGCACTTTTATATTCATATCAGGTAAATGTAAAGAATAGTCAGATGATTAATCATAACGATATTAAAGCACAGCTTATAAGAGGTGCAGTACGCTCAGAATATATGGTATATCCTAACCCTGTAGCTGGTTATGGAAAACTGAATATATATACAACATTTAACATGATGAGAATATCTTAGGTTGAAATCACTGGTGTTATATGCTAAATTGTTCATACATGACTAAAAGAGGAGATAGAGAAGTATGAAATATAAGGCATTGGCACTGGATTTGGACGGAACATTAACTAATAGAGAGAAGAAAGTTCCAGCGGGCAACAAAGAAGCGATTGCGAAAGCAATAGATGCAGGCGTTAAGGTTATTCTTGCTTCAGGAAGACCGCTTTTTGGAATAACACCAATAGCCAGAGAGCTTGAGCTTGACAAGAAAGGCGGTTATATACTGGCATATAATGGCGGCTGTATAGCTGACTGCAAGACGGGAAAGCAGATGTCTGCGACAATAATGCCACAGGACTGTATAGCAGATATATGCAGTCTTGCAAGAGCCAACGGTGTGTATGCTCTGACATATGCTGATACGCAGATAGCTGCTGAGAGTGATTCTGATGAGTATGTAAAGAAAGAAGCAATATGCAACAGCACTACAATCATGAAGGTTGATGATTTGAATGCTTATGTGGATTATCCTGTAGAGAAATTTCTCGTTGTAGGAGAGCATGAAAAGCTTCTTCCGGTACAGAAAGCCCTGTTAGATAAGCATGAGGGAGTAATCAATGCATTTTTCTCAGAGAGCTATTTTCTGGAAGTTGTGCCTGCGGGAGTTGCAAAGGATGCATCTTTGGATAAGCTGCTCACAATGCTTGATATAACAAGTGAAGAACTTGTTGCATGCGGCGATGGAATGAATGATATTCCAATGTTAAAGTATGCAGGTCTTGCAGCGGTTATGGAGAATGCATATCCTGAAGTTAAGAAATATGCAGATGTCAATGCACCATCTAACGATGACTGTGGTGTGGCATATGTTATAGATAATTATATATTATAATAATGGATTATAAAAAATATACCCCCGGCGGTTTTATTGGCTGCCGGGGGTATGTTTTATTGATTAATTAGAATTGTTATTGAGACTGTCAACATATTCATCTACATCGAATACATCACCATTCTGAATCTTACTCATAAGCTGGATAGCTGTATTAATACTGTCTGCATAAGGATACACAACAGAAGCACCTCTAAGACCAGTTATTTCGAGATAAGCAGGACCCTGTCCAGCGGGTGGCTGGGTTGATCCTTCAATACTGTATGTCTGGATATTCCATGCTGTACCGTCACTTAACTGAAGTTTAACAAGATCAGATATTGTACTTGTTGGAATATTAGTAAGGAACATATCACTAACAGCATCAAGTACGGCTGAATACTTGGTAAGTATTGCAGGAGAAGTAGCTTTTTGTAAGATACCCTTTATAGCTGCAGTCTGGTTACGTCCACGCTGGAAGTCTCCAGCAGCAAATGCACGTCTTTCTCTTGAAAATGCAACTGCCATCTCACCATCACATTCATTAGGTCCCTTGACGAAATGATATGGAATAGGAGAAGCATCTTCGCCACAAGTAAATTCTACTTCTGAGTCAATTGTGATTCCACCAAGTGCATCTACAACAGAGACGCAGCCTGTGAAATTAATCTTTACATAATAATCAATGTCAATGCCATACAGATTCTGGAGAGTATCCATAGAAGCTTCTACACCATAGTTTCCAGCATGTGTAAGTTTGTCGTAACCTTTTCTTCCATCAGGACCGGTAATCTTAATGTAAGAATCTCTTGGGGTTGTGACAAGAAGAATCTGCTTGGTTTCAGGATTAATAACGGCAACTATATTGACATCACTAAGTGCATTATTAGAGAGTGCTGAATCGGCACCATCTTCACTTGAAATACCGGAAACATATATTATAAATGGTTCTTTCTTTACGTTAACGTTGGATTTCTGGACAGTAACAAGCTTCTTATATTCGTATTGCTTAATAATCTTAACCTTGGTATCAAAATCTTCATACTGTGAGGCAACAACCTTAAGCATGGAATCATTCATAACAATTGCCTGAACCTCTGTATTATCATAAAAGGCAGTTACAAGGTCATCCCATGATTTGTATTCTGCAAGTTCCAGGCTGCTCTTGTTAAGCTCTGATTTAACAGAATCAAATGCTGTCTTGACATTAGCGTTGCTTGCAGTTGAATTATAAGCAAACTTGTAATTGGCAAGATCATTTAAAGAGGAAGCCTTGTCATCTGCCAGTACAACTACATCAACGATGTCAGTGTTAATCTCAGGAAGATTAAGTTTATTAAGGACAGAATCAAGCTTAGATGATACAAGGTATATGAAAACAATCACTCCTGACATAAGTACTGCAAGAATCTTACCTATAATATGAGCCTTCGTAAACTGCGATGTGAAATCGTACAGGAATATCAGCAGTAAAAATGCGTTGACCGCAATTAAATACTTCAATGGAAGAATATCTAACTTAAATATATTAAATAAAAGTAATCCCGATACAATAAGCTGTATCAGAACTAATATAAGACCAATAAGTGTACCCCAGCCACGCCTTTTTCTTTTTCGTTCTTTCTTAGAAAGCTCTTCTTTATTCTTAAATAAATATTTCATATCGTCTTTACTTCTTGTAAAAAAATTAGACATAATTCACTCCTTAATTACAATAGGATAATAAAAAAATAACGAATACATTCTACCATGATTTTATCAAAAAGTAAAACTTAATTATCTTAAGCAAGAAAAACAACATACCTTAGATATAGGCTTATTTTAATTAATATTATTACAAATAACTTAAAGTTAATAGGTAAACGCTATAAAAAACTTGCGGAAATTAACCAGAACAGATATAATAACGCTAGAATTGATGTGCAGTAATGTACAATCTTAAATAATAATTTAAAGGAGTGTTTTAAGGTTATGGGGTATGTTGATGAAGTATTAGACATCGTGTCTAAGAAGAATGCAGATCAGCCTGAATTTTTACAGGCAGTAACAGAGGTTCTTGAGTCTTTAAGACCAGTCGTTGAGGCTAACGAGGAAGTTTACAGAAAGAACGCTATTCTTGAAAGAATTACAGAGCCAGATCGTCAGATTATGTTCAGAGTTCCTTGGGTAGATGACAAGGGACAGGTACAGGTAAACAGAGGTTTCCGTGTACAGTTCAATAACGCTATTGGACCATACAAGGGTGGTTTAAGATTACATCCTTCAGTAAACTTAGGCATCATCAAGTTCTTAGGTTTCGAACAGGTATTCAAGAACTCACTTACAACTCTTCCAATCGGTGGTGGTAAGGGTGGTTCTGATTTTGATCCTAAGGGCAAGTCAGACAGAGAAATCATGGCATTCTGCCAGAGCTTTATGACAGAACTTTACAAATATATTGGTGCTGATGTAGATGTTCCAGCTGGTGATATTGGAACAGGTGCAAGAGAAATCGGATTCATGTTTGGTCAGTACAAGAGAATCCGTGGTACATTTGAAGGCGTACTTACAGGTAAGGGACTTACATATGGTGGATCACTTGCAAGAACACAAGCTACAGGATATGGTTTATTATACCTTACTAATGCTTTATGGAAAGATAATGGAATGTCACTTGAAGGCAAGACAGCAGCTGTATCTGGTTCAGGTAATGTTGCTATCTATGCTATCGAGAAGGCACAGCAGTTAGGTGTTAAGGTTGTTACATGCTCAGACTCAACAGGCTGGATTTATGATCCAGAAGGAATTGATGTTGCACTTCTTAAGGAAGTTAAGGAAGTTAAGAGAGCACGTCTTACAGAATATGCTGCTGCTAAGCCATCAGCTCAGTACTTTGCTAAGCAGAATGGTGAGCACGGAGTATGGCAGTACAAGGTAAATCTTGCTCTTCCATGTGCTACACAGAATGAGTTAGACATTGAGGATGCTAAGATGCTTGTTGCTAACGGTGTTGTATCTGTAACAGAAGGTGCTAACATGCCTACAACATTAGAAGCTACTAAGTATCTCCAGGAGAATGGTGTTCTCTTCGTAGGTGGTAAGGCTGCTAACGCTGGTGGAGTTGCTACATCTGCTCTTGAGATGAGCCAGAACTCAGAGAGACTTTCATGGACATTCGAAGAAGTTGATGGAAAGCTTAAAGGAATCATGGAAACAATCTACGCTAACATTTCAGATGCTGCTAAGAGATATGATATGACAGTTGGTGGAAAGACAGACTATGTTGCTGGTGCTAATATCGCTGGTTTCGAGAAGGTTGTTGATGCTATGCTTGCTCAGGGAGTTTGCTAATTACAGGCTTTAATGTAATAATTGTCTTATAATATGATTTAATTGTAAGGTTCTGCAGACAATATGTCTGTAGAACCTTTTTTTACTTGGCAGATTGCGAAAAATGATTTATATTATATGATTGTAGAAGTATAAAAATGGAGGTCTGTATGAGAAAGAATATAGCAAGAGTATTGCTGTACACAGCATGTGCGGTACTTGTTGTTTTTTACATATTAGTATTATGGTGGGGAAAGAATCCTAAGGTTGGAACAGAATACCGAATGTACTATCTGACACATGAGCTTACAGACTGGCCAGGTTATGGTAATCTGAAATATACATTTGGAACGAAAGAGATATGTACAGAACATAAAGACCGTAATGGTAAAGAACAAAGCAATGTCTGCAGTCGTAAAGGTCAGGGCTGGCAGAAATCTAAGAGATACGAAGGAACGAAGAATACAGACAAAGATTCATATATATACTATATTCCGGAGGAATCAGCTGATAATATATATCTTGTATGTGATATTACGGAATATGATACAACAGCCTCTGGTGATAAAGGAATTGAAGTATATGTGAATGATAAGCTGATTGGAAATATAGACAGCAAGGGAACAACGAAGCTAAAGATAGGATATGTCAGCGGTGATGAGCTTCTTACAGTGAAGTTTCATGCTGACAATGCAGAATATACTCTTTACAGTATAAGCCTTGATAAAGGTCAGGCGGAAACTTAAATCCAAAGATGACAGAATATGTGTAAATGTATAGAAAGGTAGAATTATATGAAGAAATCGGGATTTAAATCATTATTAAAAAAGATTAAGCCATACGCAGTACCTGGTATAATAACAGGTCTGGTTATGATTGTAATACTTATACTTAAAGGTATATGGCCTTTTGGAAGCAGCAGAATAGATTATTTTGACAACATGCAGCAGGTAGCACCGCTTTATGCACATCTGTGGGATTTTATGCATGGTAAGGCATCAATATGGTTTGACTGGTATACAGGTCTTGGAACAAATGTGTCAATGAGTATATCAGCATTTTCAATGATTACACCGTTTAATCTTTTATTATATTTTGTTCCAAGAAGTTACATATTAGAGAGCATATCAATAATTACACTTGTTAAGATGATATTCATGTCAGTTGCAATGTATGCGCTTATTAATAAGAAATACAATAATCTTGTGTATGGATTAAAGGTTATGTTTTCATGCATATATGCCTTTTGTGGTTATGTAATTCTCTATGGTTCATGCTTTACACCATGGATGGATATAGTTGCATTTTTCCCTATTCTTATAATGGCATACGACAGAATGCTTGAGACAGGAAAGAAAATGTTCTATATATGCATGATTGCGTTGTGCTTCATAATTAATTATTACTTAAGTGCAATGTCACTTATATACATATTCCTTATCTGTGGAATAAGAATGGTAGTTATGCAGGAGAGAAAGCAGTGGAGGGAAACTGCATGGAATGTCGGTATAGGTACGATTGCAGGTATCGGACTTTCAGCATTCGTGCTTGTTCCTGTATTTGCACAGCTTTCTTCATCACAGAGAGGTGGTGCGTCTAAGGGGCTTTTATCACAGTATGCAGGCTGGATAACAAGTTCAATCGTTACAGATGGTGCAATGGCAGCACTGCAGCGCTGGATGATGCTTTATGGACTTGCATTCGTTATAGCAGTTATTATCATGGGAATGAAAATATATAAGTCAGACAGAAGACAGCTTATATATACTATAGCCATGCTTGTTGTTGCATTAGGTCCGGTGCTCATGGAGGCTACTAACCTTATGTGGCATTTTGGCTCATATAACGGATATACATTAAGAAACGGATATCTGATATCGTTCACGCTTATCTGTGTTGCTGCAGGAATGGCTGAGAAGATGTTTGCAGATATACCATTAAAGAGTGCGTTTTATCGCAGGCAGGCAGCGGTAGTAGCGGTAATTGGTGCAGTATATGTTATGATTTATAACATATTACCAATAAACAATGAAATGCTTGCAATGGCATTTTTTATAATGATATTTGCAGTAATGTTTGCAGTGTATATGTTTATGCTCATAAGGAAGAAAGAATTTAACTGCAAATCAGTTATCCTTGTTATTGCACTTGAATTGTTTATCGGTGCATATGCTCTTATAGGACCTCCTAAATTTTATACATATGAAGATTACCAGATTGGTGATTATGTACAGTATGCCAATGATGCGGCAGACAGCCTTGATATAGAAGAGTCTGCTACAGACAGAATAGTAAATCCTGATATCAGTCTTAATGCCAATTATCCTCTTATATTGAGAAGAGGAGCATTATCAAGCTTCACAGCAGCTTTAGAGGACGATACACAAAGTTATGCCAAGAGATGGGGATATTCTAAGTATTTTCTGTGGCTGTTAGATTCAGGTGGAACAGTATTCAGTAATGCAGTGCTGCATGTTACACAGGCAGTTAATATCAATGAACTTGACAGTGCTTTATATACATTAGAGAAGAAGGAAGGCGATTACAGCCTTTACAACACTAATTATAACCTGCCATTTGGATTCTGTGTTGACAGCAGCTTCAGCAAGCTTGATATGACTAATGTTGACTGGATTACATACCATAACAGAATGTATAAAGCAATGACTGGAGATAAAGAAACATTTGTAACAAGAATATATCCACAGGCAGAGACTGCTGGCAATATTAAGTCCATGACTATTAATGTCGGAAGCAGAAGTGCTATATATATGAATATTGCAGATGTGAAGAAGCCTAATGCGGATGCTAATGCATCTAAGCTTGAGAGCAGCATACATGTATATGTGAATGGTGAGGCAGTTGTTGTACCTACACTTGGAGATGTTAATAATACAGCATATTTTACGGATTATAATAATAATCTTCTTTATCTTGGCATATTTGAAGATGAAGATGTTCAGATTAAGATTGAATATGATAAGCCTAAATATATGAACCAGAGTAAGGTGACTATCGGACTTCTTAATATGGAGAAGATGGATAAGCTCTGTGAGGATTTCGCAGATAAGCAGACAGATGTTTCATATACTAATAATACGCTTACAGTTAAGATAAACAGTGATGGAACTAAGGATTATGCCCTGATACCGGTTATTAAGAGTGCTAACTGGACCGTGACACTTGATGGAAAGACAGTTAAGACTAAAGAGATAGCAGGGCTGTTTACAGGTGTACAGGTTCACGAAGGCGAGAATACATTAGTGTTTACATTTGTGCCAAAGGGCAGAAATGCAGGACTGCTTATTACACTTGTGACATTGTTAATAACTGTGTTATGCCTTGTGATTAATTATAAGAGAACTATAAATGTTCCTGTATGGGCTAAGTACTGTGCACAGTATATATATATTGGATTGTTTGCAATAGTTGTGGCTGCAATGTTTGTAGTACCTGTAATAAGTACAATCCCGGCAGCTATATATCATATAATCCGTATATTATTGAAATGAGGAATTAGATGAACAGACTAAAAAATAATGAGAATTATAGGCTTCTGTTAAAGATATTGATTATATTTGCGATATCAAGACTGATTATGCTTATCATGGTTCCTGTGTATAATGGAATTATGGGGACACACAGATCATTTCTGTTTCTTATGAACGAGTGGGATGCAAAGAAATATGCCTATATAATCAATCATGGCTATACACACCCTACGGATATTGATCCTCAGGCTAACTGGGCGTTCTTCCCATTATATGTTATCGTGTGTGCAGCATTAAAGGCAGTGACAGGCGGGCTTATTAACACTTATGTTATTGGAATGATAGTGTCTAATATATGCATAATTATTGCGGCATACTTTGCTGTTAAAGGCCTTAAGAAGCAGACTTCTGTTAAAGAAGAGCATGCCATGATCATGCCAGTGCTTTTATTTATGGCACCATACACATTCTATTGCAGTTCTGTATACACAGAAGCGATGTTTATAATGTTTATTGTACTTTTTTTCTATTTCCTTTTTGAGAAGAAATACATGGCAGCAGGAATTATGGCAGCATGCTCAAGTGGAACAAGAATTGTAGGCTGTATACTTGTATTTGCACTGGTTGTACAGCTATATATTGACATGGAAGGAACTAAGATAAGCTTTGGCAAGGTTAAGACATTTGTAATGGATATGCTTAAAGCACCTAAGAAGATACTGTCAGTGCTTGTATGCCCGCTCGGTGCATTTGCATATATGGCATTTCTTAATTTCTTCTGTGGTGATGCATGGGCATATAAGAATGTCCAGATTGCATGGAGAGAGGATGAGTATTTCCCGATTATAGGCGTGTTGTGGAAGGCATGTACAGGACAGATTGAGCCAAGATATACATATATGGGGTGGTTCTGTATTGCAATACTGATACTTTATGGATATATGTTTTACAGAAAATATTACTCAATGGCAGTGTTCGGAATTATATCACTTCTTGTGCCATTGACATCACATGTTATGAGTACATGCAGATTTACGGCAGGAACATATGTTGCATTTGTGGGAGTGTATGACATACTTACAAGATGTAATAAGGCTGTAAGATACATTATTATGGCGGTTCTTATTGCAATCGAAATATATCTTTTGTTCTTATGGTACAATTCAGACTGCTGGCTTATGTAGCAGTCAGAAGAGGAGGCAGATATGTCAGATATAATATCAGAGATAAGCAGAATCAGTGAAGATGAGCTGCGAATGCAGATAGCGCTTATTGACAATGTTAATATATCTAATGCGGTTAAAGAGACCGGATACAGGCTGGTTAATGTGCTTGCAGATGTTGCCAATTCATTTACACAGAGTATAGGAATAAAGAATTCGATTGATTATGAGGTAAAAAAAGTATCAGATCTCGTACGGGAAGACTGTCTTCGCTATAAGGCGTTAAACAGGGAAAAACTTGAGAAAATGTTATATGAGCGGCTTGAAGTGATGTGTCCTGAAATTGAAGGAGACATGAAGGATAAGGAAGTAAAAGAGCAGATGTCCAGATACATTATTGATGAGGCGGCATCTGCATACGGAATTAATAAATATATGTCACCCGCTCATAAAATAGAAGAAATAAGCATAAGATATAACAATGCATTTTTAAATAATATTATGAACCAGATACGTAATCTTACAGCTGTCCAGAAAAAGTCATATGCTGAACAGGTTGGAAGAAAATTAGGGGTTGCTTCAATGGAGACTAAACGTGAGGTTCAAAAAAGTCTTATGCCAGAGAAATTCAATGGCGAGGGAATTATAGATGTACTCGGCAGACAGAGAAGTACGACAAAGCTTGAAGCTGCAATAAGACTTCTTGGGGAAGATGCATTCTGGTCGACAGAGGCGCAGGTAAAGACAATGTATCAGGCAGTCAGAAATATGACAAGAATATCAAAACTTCAGGCGGCGGGATACATATGGAAGGTAAGCCATGCAAATGATATCAAGTTTTATGCACCATCAGACCTTATGCCGTCTTATATTGCTGCGGACAAAAAGAAAGCCGCTGATGATAAGGACAGAGAATACCGTGTTATGTGTACTCAGGTTGAAAAGGCACGCAAGGAATTAGAAAAATGTGAAAAGGATGTTTCTGTAAAGACAGACAGGATGACTGAAGCACAGAAGAAATATGATGCTGCCGTGGATAGGCTTAATATTGCACAAAATGATTTTGCAAAACTTGAAGATGTCAAAGATGATTACATTAATAACAGAAAGACAGAAGATGAATCAAAACGATATTATGCACAGGTTAATGATACAAAGAGGGAAATGGACAGAAGTCTTGATGATAGTGACAGGAAGAAAAAGAGACTTCAGGAGACAGAGAAAGAATTAAAACTTGCATGTGAGAAGGCAGAGGAGAGAAAGATATATCTTGAATCTGTACAGAAAACGGCAGATGAAGAGACCAAAAAAAGAGCAAAGGAACTTAAGATAAAATGGACAGCCTTTTTCTTCAAATATTCATTTGATGATGAAGTATTTGAGTCTGCTGTGAGTATATTTAGCAGGGAGGAATTACGATATATTGAAGAAACTTTAAAAGAGGCACATGATTCAGCTTCTATGCTGGCAGTAGGGGATAATAATGTGATAAGGGCATATACTGGTGGAAAATACACAGCTGTTATTACATATGAGGACAGACATATTATTTCTATACAAAGTATGTGACATCCGGAAAGGAAAAGATGAGACATGTATAATGAGATTGTGAATAGTCTTGACAGTATAAGTCAGTTTGCATCATCTACAGGATTAGAAAGAGGCAGACAGTTATTACATGATATGAATAATCCAGAGAAGTCATTAAAAATAATACATGTTGCCGGTACTAATGGAAAAGGATCGGTGTGTGCTTATATTGCAGGAATTTTACAGCATAATGGTTATAAGACAGGACTTTTTACATCTCCTCATCTTGATGATATAACAGAACGTATAAGAATCAATGGAATAATGATTTCACAAGAGGATTTTGAAGAAGCATACTGGTATGTGGAAGAACACAGGACACAGGAGCTTGCGTATTTTGATTATCTTTTTGGCATGGCAATGTATTATTACAGTAAGCATGATGTGGATTATGTTGTTATGGAAACGGGTCTTGGCGGAAAGCTGGATGCAACTAATGCAGTTGATAATCCGGTTGTCTCAGTAATAACAACAATATCGCTTGAACATACTGCAATTCTTGGTGATACAATAGAAAAGATTGCAAATGAAAAAGCGGGGATAATTAAACCGGGAATACCGGTTGTGTGCAGCGGCATAGTGAAAGAAGCTGCTGATGTGATAAGAAAGCGTGCAGCAGACTTTGGATGCGACTGTCATGTGGTTGACGACAATACATTTGAACTGATACAAAATACATACGGGTATATTGATTTTTTAATTCATAATGAGTATTATAAGAATGATTGCTTCCGGTTAAGTACAAATGCGTTGTACCAGATGGAAAATGCAAGCATTGCACTTATGGTATGTGCTAATCTGTGTGACAGGGGGATGATTAAGCTTGACAATAAAGCAGTCAGTATGGCAATGTACGATACACACTGGGCAGGAAGAATGGAACTGTTAAGAGATAATCTGTATGTTGACGGAGCGCATAATCCACAAGGGATTCAAAGCTTTGTAGATTCAGTAAACAGTCTTTATGAAAACAGTCGGCTTGATAAGGCAACATTACTTTTTTCAGTAGTAAGTGACAAGAATTATGACAGAATGATTAAGATACTATGCAGCTGTAAGCATTTCAGACAGATATATGTTACAATAACGGGCGGTATCAGAAAGCTTCCAGCTGATATAATAAAGGAAACATTTGAAGCACATATTAAGGATACACCGGTATATGTATTTGAGAGTGTTGAAGAAGCTATGAAAAAATGGGATAACAGACTGATGTTTGCAACGGGGTCGCTTTATTTAGTTGGTGATGTGGACCGTGCATTGGAAGGAAAGGAAAATAATCATGATTAATTTTGATGAAGAGATACAGAAGTTTCAGCCAAGTCTTGAAGTAGAAGATGCTGAGGACACAATATATAACAATGATGTACCGGATATCACAGATCTGATATCACAGATACTTAGCGGAAAGAATACAGATAAGTAGTGAGGGGTGGACATATGAGATGTTATAAATGTGGAAGCTTCCTTACAGATGGTGATACATGTCCACAATGTGGAGAGAATGTAAGAATATATAAGAAGACAGCCAGAGTATCAGATGCATATTATAATGCAGGACTATATAAAGCAAGAGTAAGAGATTTAACCGGTGCAGTTGAATCTCTTAAGATAAGCCTTATGATTAACAAGTACAATACCAATGCAAGAAATCTGTTAGGTCTTGTTTACTGTGAGATGGGTGATGTAGTTGAGGCTTTAAGCCAGTGGGTAGTAAGTAAGAATTTTACGCCTGAAGGCAATATTGCAGGACACTATATTAAGAAGATACAGACTAACCAGAACAGATTTGAGATGATTACAGGTACTATCCGTAAATATAATCTTTCTTTGAAATATGCCAAGGAAGGCAATCTTGATATGGCTGTAATACAGCTCAAGAAGGTAGTTGCCAATAATCCACAGCTTATTAAGGCACATCTTCTGCTTGCACTTATATATATTAAGCAGGACGAGCTTTCAAGAGCAAAAAAGCTGCTTAACGCTGTTCTTGCAATAGATAAGAATAATACACTTGCACATATTTATCAGAAAGAGATAGCAGAAAGAAATGCAGCAAAGAAAGCGGAAACATCAGGTTCTTTCCTTCCTAAGAGAAAGGAAAAGGATATTGATAAGAAACCGCTAAGTGGCAACGATGTTATTCTTCCAAGGTCGTCATATAAAGAACCAAGTAATGGTGCAATAACAATAATAAATGTATTGGCAGGTGTTGTAATAGGCGCAGCATTAATATGGTTTCTTATTGTTCCGGCAAGGAATAAGGGACTTACACAGGATTATAAGAAAAGTCTTCAGGAGTATAGTGAGCAGTTATCTTCTGGTAATGTGGAACTGAATTCTATGCAGAAAGAACTTGAAGAGGTTAAGGCGCAGAAGGATGCGCTTGAGCAGCAACTCGGTGTTGTCAATGGAACAGAAGGAAGCAACAAGCTGTTAGTATCAGTAATAGAGGCGGCAAGCGATTATATTGCTAATAAGCCTGATGATGCTGCGAATAAGCTTGTTGATATAGATGTCAGTGCACTTCCAAGTGAGTCAGCAAAGACTTTATATAATACAATAGCAACGGCGACACTTCCGGCAGCAGCACAGACCTTCTATAACACAGGAATGACAGAGTATTACAAGTCCAACTATGAAGTTGCGGCAGATAATCTTGTCAAAGCATACAAATGTAATAACAGTGCAGATTCAGCTTATTATGCAGCTAAGTCATATGTAGCATTAGCAAAGACTGATGATGCAAAGAAATACTATAAGTATATTGTGGATGATTATTCGACTAGCGGATATTACAAAGAAGCCAGCGATTACGTTAATTCACATTGATGAGGTACTAAAAGATAAGCCCCCGGCAAAGATAATTCTTTGCCGGGGGCTTTGTTGCAGATTTAGTGAAGTGTAAAAGCAGAGAGGAAAGAGGAGATTATTATGTCAAAACAGGTTAATACAGCGGATGAGCAGGATGAAATCCAGCATATGGATTATATATACATGGTTAATGATGACAAGCTTATGATACGAATGAATGCAGAACTTGACCATCATCTGGCAGAAGAGATGCGTCAGGTTATAGATGATGTAATAGATAAAAGAGGAGTAACTCATATAGTATTTGATTTTACTAAAGTGGATTTTATGGACAGTGCAGGAATAGGACTTATTATGGGGCGCTACAAGAAGGTTATGGATAAAGGTGACATAACAATCGTGGGAGTCCGTGAAAGTGTTAAGAGGATACTTCTTATATCAGGACTTCATAAGATAGTTAACATATATGAGCTTAAAGGACAGGAGGCATAAGTATGATAGAGAATAACAATGTTGAATTATTATTTGAAGCCAGGTCGGAAAATGAAGCATTTGCAAGGGTTGTTGCGGCAGCCTTTGTTACATATTTAGATCCAACAATCGAAGAATTGCAGGACATAAAAACAGCAGTTTCCGAGGCAGTAACTAACGCAATAGTCCATGGCTATGATAATGGTCCGGGAAAAGTAAGAATGAGATTAAAGGGCATACAGAATCAGGTAATAATAGAAGTGCACGATGACGGTCTTGGCATGGAAAATGTTGCAAAAGCAATGGAACCTCTGTATACAACCAAGCCTGAACAGGAACGTTCAGGAATGGGATTTTCGTTCATGGAGGCATTCATGGATGATTTAAGAGTTGCGTCGGCACCGGGCAAAGGAACAACAGTTCTTATGAGAAAGAAAATAGGGGAGTAATTGATAGGATGTGATGCTATGGATCAGACTAAGGATTGTACCAGGGAATTGATCGCTAAAGCACACAATAATGACAAAGAGGCCAGAGAGAAGCTGGTAACAGATAATCTTGGGCTTATATGGAACATAATTAAAAGATTTAAGGGGAGAGGAACAGAACAGGAGGATCTGTTTCAGATAGGCTGTATAGGGCTTATAAAGGCAATTGATAATTTCAATCTGGATATGGATGTTGCATTTTCAACATATGCAGTTCCTATGATAACAGGTGAGATAAGAAGATTCCTGCGGGATGACGGAATGGTAAAGGTAAGTCGTTCTATAAAAGAAAATGCAGTAAAAAGCATGAGAGCGGCGGGACAGCTCCGTGACACGTTAGGCTGTGAACCGACGGTAGAACAGATAGCAGCTGCCTGTGAGTTGTCAGTTGAAGACATAACATTGTCAATGTCTGCATCAATGGAGGTTGAATCAATATATAAGACAATCTATCAGGGGGATGGAAGTGAGGTCATGCTGATGGACAAGTTAGAAGACAAGGCAGACATTGGGGAAACTGCATCAAGTAAAGTGGCACTTGCACAGCTTATGGAAACACTTTCACAGCGTGAAAAAGAGCTTATCAGAATGCGTTATTATGATGATTACACACAGATGCAGGTTGCTAAGGAGTTCGGAATATCGCAGGTGCAGGTGTCGAGGATGGAGAAGAAGATTTTAAGTGGCATGCGCAAGCGGCTGTTTGCGTGATAGGGTTCATTCGGTATATGGCAGTCCCGCCGCTGTGTCCGTCTATGGCATATGCCCTCAGGATTTCTTCATCTAGTGGGAGTAAATGCCGCCATCTGTATAGTTTATTACGGTGCGGATAAACAAACGCGCTTCGCTTGAACGAGTTTATCCACACCGCCCTTTTACATCTGGCGGCATTAACTCCCATACGATTCGAAATATTCGGGCGTATACCATAGACGGACACAGCGGCGTAGTTTTATGCTGAATGAAAACAGTATGCGAAAGATAAAAAGGCAGGGCAGCTTCATGTATAATTCTCCTGGTATGTACAATACTAGAGTGTGGAGGGAGTTGTTATGTCAGAGAAGATTTATTTGAAGATTGACCAGCAGAGATATGTTAAGAAACCGAAGGTTGATATTGGGGATGTGATGACTGTTTATTGCAGTGATAAGGATATGATTGAAAAAATCGGACATATAACACTTGTGGAGTTTACGCTGGGCAAGTATGACCGGAAGGTGTTTGACGCACTTGATGTTGTGGGGATTATTCAGAAGGACTATCCGGATGCAGATATTGAATGTCTTGGGGAATGTGATTTTGTTGTTGAGTACAAGAAGCCGGAGAAGGAAGGCACTGTGCATTGGCTTAAGGTGGCTGTTATATGTTTTATAACAATGGTTGGAAGCGGATATGGAATTATTGCGTACAACAATGACGTAAGTACGACGGATATATTTGACCGGGTGTACGAGCTTCTTGGAGCTTCTGCATATAAGGCAACAAATGCAATGGAGATTGCCTATGCTGTGGGATTGTTTATTGGAATTGTTATATTTTATGATCATTTTGCAGGACAAAAGCTGTCAAAAGCACCAACACCGCTTGAGGTTGAAATGGATAAATATGACAAAGATATATCAGAATCTGTTATTGACAGGGAAGGTGGAAAATGATAGCGGTTATTATTCTTATAGGGGCTATGTCGGGAGTGTTTACTGCTGCAGGACTTTTTGCACTTATAACCAGCGTTGGTGTTATTAACAGATATGCTGATGTCAGCGGGACGAGCAGACATGTGTCTCTGTATGAGGAATGTATAATAATCGGTGCGACGGCAGCTAATGCTGTATATGTTCTTGGAATCACGGTTAGAATAGGAATGACGGGCTGTATTATATTCGGGTTGATATCCGGGATATTTATAGGCACATTTTTAATAAGCCTTGCAGAGACAGTTAAAGCATTGCCTATATTCGTTCACAGAGCAAAGGCAGGCACCGGTCTTGGTTTTATTGTGGCGGCGACAGCGGCAGGAAAAGCACTAGGACAGCTTGTATATTACTTATATATGTATTGATTTTGCATTGCAAAAAGGGAGGATGTATGCACGATATTAATTCTGAAAGCGGTACCAAAGCTGATATTGAAAAAAGAAATGAAAGCTATAATGCTTATGTAAAAAATGTTACGCCTAAAGGAAGCTGTGTGGCAAAATGCTTTAAGGCATTCATTGTTGGTGGTTGTATATGTGTTGCAGGACAGATTATTTTAAATGTATGCAAGTGGATGAAAGTGCCTGACACGGATGCAGCATCTTATACAACACTTATACTGGTATTTTTAAGTGTAATTCTTACCGGACTTAATATTTATCCGTCTATAACCACATTTGGCGGAGCAGGAAGTCTTGTTCCGATTACAGGATTTGCAAACAGCGTTGCTGCACCTGCGATTGAGTATAAGAAGGAGGGCCGGGTGTTCGGTATTGGCTGCAAGATATTCACGATTGCCGGTCCTGTTATTCTATATGGAATATTTTTTAGCTGGTGTGCAGGACTTATATATCTGGCTTTAAAGCTTATACATGTACTGTGATTCTTGATTAAGAAACATCTGTATGGTAGAATCATAGGAACTGTTTTAAAGAAATGCGCAGGATACGAGGATAATATGGGAACTTTTTTAGAAGATTATTATAATAAATTTAATGAAGAAAAAAGACTGACTTCAAGACACGGACAGATTGAATTCCGTACATCGATTCATTATATACATGAGTGTATTGAAGAATTAAAGAGAGAAGGCAGAGAGAATATAAAGATTATGGATATAGGTGCCGGAACAGGCAGATACAGCGTTGCACTGGCTGAGGAAGGCTTTGATGTAACTGCAGTTGAACTGGTAAAGCACAATCTTGGAATATTGAAATCCAAGAATTCGTCAGTTAAGGCTTATCAGGGCAATGCACTTAAGTTAAAGCGTTTCGAGGATGAAACATTTGACATAACCCTGCTGTTTGGGCCGATGTATCATCTGTTTGGACAGGAGAATAAGGTTAAGGCATTAAAGGAGGCCGCCCGTATTACAAGGAAGGGTGGCTTTATTCTTGTTGCTTATGTTATGAACGAATATGGTGTTATTACATATGCATTTAAGGAAAGACATATTAAAGAGTGCATGGAACAGGGCAGACTGACAGAGGATTTCCACACGATATCTACAGAGCAGGATCTGTATGATTATGTGCGTCTTGAAGATATTACAAAAGTTAATGAAGCAGCAGGATGTGAACGGGTGAAGATTGTGACACCGGATGGACCGGCTAATTACATAAGACAGTTTGTGAATCAGCTTGATGAGGAGGAATACGAGATATTTTACAGGTATCATCTTGCAACCTGTGAAAGAGCTGATCTGCTTGGTGCTGCAGCACATACGCTTGACATAATACGAAAATAATACATAATTAATACATTTTTGGACAGACTACTTATAAAGACTAATGGCACATGAGTATGTGCGGAAACGAGGATTATGACTGGAAAGCAGAGTCTGTTATTTGACAAAGATGTATATGTGAGATGCACTGCGACAGTGGTTGGAAAGAAAGAGGCTGATGGTCCGCTTGGTGAAATGTTTGATGTTGCGGTAGAAGATGACATGTTTGGTAAGAAAAGCTGGGAGGAGGCTGAGAGCCACATTCAGGAGATGGCGGTTGACAAGCTGCTTATTAAAAGCGGCATGGCTGTGTCAGACATAGATTATATCTATGCCGGAGACCTTCTTGGACAGCTTATTGCTACATCTTTCGGACTTATGAAATATGAAGTACCGATGTTTGGTCTGTACGGAGCATGTTCAACGATGGGCGAGGCGTTATCACTTGGTGCAATGTGTGTTAATGCCGGATATGCGCAAAATGTAATTGCAATTGCGTCAAGCCATTTTGCAAGTGCGGAAAAGCAGTTCCGTTATCCGCTCGAGTATGGAAACCAGAGACCAATTGCATCTACATGGACAGTTACAGGAGCAGGGGCGTATATCGTCGGTGATAAACCTCTGGATAAGAAAAAATGTGTTCTCATAAAGGGCATTACAACAGGAAAGATTGTTGATTACGGTGTCAAGGATTCAATGAATATGGGGGCCTGTATGGCTCCAGCAGCAGCAGAGCTTATAGAAGCTAATTTCAAAGACCTTGATGTTGATAAGAACTATTATGATGCAATATTTACAGGCGACTTAGGAGAGATTGGCAACAGGATATTGTCTGAGCTTCTAAAAGAGAAAGGCATTGATATTGCTGACAAACTGTATGACTGTGGAATGCTTATATACGAAGGGGAAACTAAGTGTTCAGGTGGAAGCGGCTGCGGCTGCAGTGCAGTTGTTCTTGGAAGCTGTATTATGGACAGGCTTATAAGAGGAGAATATAAAAGGGTTCTTTTTGTTCCTACAGGAGCTTTGTTATCTACCGTAAGCTACAATGAAGGAAAAAGTGTGCCGGGTATAGCCCATGGTGTAATTCTTGAAGGAAAGGAGAGTTAAAGCCATGGATTTTGTTAAAGCATTTGTATGCGGGGGATTAATATGTGTTCTTACACAGATTCTTATGGAAAAGACAAAGCTTATGCCGGGAAGGATAATGGTCATTCTTGTAACAACAGGAGTTGTACTTGGAGCAGTTGGAATATACGAGCCGTTTGTTAAATTTGCAGGAGCGGGAGCAACAGTTCCTCTTACGGGATTTGGCAATGTCTTATGGAAGGGGATGAAGAAAGCAATAGATGAGCAGGGATTTCTGGGGCTGTTTACAGGTGGATTTACCTCATGTGCAGTCGGAGTGTCAGCAGCACTTATATTTGGATTTATTGCGTCGCTTATATTTGAACCTAAGATGAAGAAAGAATAAAATAAAAGGATAGTGGTCCAATTGACCACTATCCTTTTTTGATGATTAAGGTCGTTTGTCAGATGACAAGCCGGATGAATCAGTTTTACCAGATGTCTCTGATGAGGCAGCAGTTGTTTCTTTAGAATTGTTCTTGTTGCTGCCTGTTCCGGTTGTAACCTTGGAAGGCTTGGTTGCTGCACTGTGAATAGTGCATAACTTAGATAACTCAGTATCTGTAATTGAGATATCAGCATCCCATGTTTTAAACTCAGAACCGTCTTTATCCTCGCCAAGTTTATCGGCAGAAGATTTCTTTCGCATAATCTTAGTTGATACACTTGGACACCCAGAGGTTGCAATATCTCCTGATTCGTTGCATATTGACACTTTAACGTGTGTTGTACAGTATTCAGTAGGAACTGTGTCTTCAGTGAAATATTCTGTTATAACACAGTTTCCTTCAGGGTCATGGTCACATAAACCTTCAACAGGAAGAAGCCCTGACTTAGAGCATACAGCCACCTCTACAATACCGGATGGCTGTTCATAACTTCCGGTTGGAAGATTAAGATTTTCATGAATTGTCTGCATTATTGTACGCCATATAACATTGTGGTTGACAACATTTCCAAGTTCCTTGGAATTATCATCATAGCCTGCCCATATTACGGATGTGTAATATGGAGTGAAGCCACAGAACCATCTGTCGCTGTCGTACTGTGTAGTACCTGTCTTACCTGCTACAGGCTGGCTTGAAAAGTTAGCTGTACGTGCAGTACCGTCAGTAGCAACAGAACGTAATCCCTGGATAAGAAGCCAGTCAGAATTCTCATTAAGTACCTTATGTGTTTCTGGTACAGAATTATCGATAATAATGTTGCCTTCTGAATCAAGTACTTTGGTGTAGTAAATAGGTTTTGTGTAAGTTCCTTTATTAGCTATGGCTGCATAAGCGGCACACATATCAATATTGGAAACACCTCGTGTCATACCGCCAAGTGCAAGTGATTGCACAACATCGTGAGCGCCGTTGATTGCATTTTTAGGAGAAACCAACGTTGAAATACCGAATTTCTCAAGGTAATTATAACCAACCTGAGGCGTAAGCTTTGAAAGAATCTTAACAGCAGGTACATTCTGTGAAACAGTAAGAGCTTCTCTTAATGTCATCAGACCTCTGTATTCACCTTTTGTAAAGTTAGTAACAAGCTTGGCATCAGTTCCTGAATAATAATAAGGAGCATCATCAATAGCAGATGCAAGTGAATATGTTCCTGTATCAAGGGCAGGACCATATACAGCAAGTGGCTTGATACTTGAACCCGGCTGTCTTGCAATATCATTAGATGCACGGTTTAAGCTTCGGTTAAGAGTCTTATCACCTCGTCCGCCTACCATAACTTTAACCTGTCCTGTGATCTGATCCATTATAGTAAATGATATCTGTGGCTGTAATGTAAATGTAAGTGTTTCAGCATATATTTCACCACCCTCTTTAAGAAGCTCCTGCTTATATGCTTCAACATAACTTCTCGCAGCGTCTTCATCGGTCATCGTAAGACTGAAGCGGGTATCTCCAAGAGTCTTTGTGTACCAGTTGGCCATTGAATTATGTGAATAATATGAAAATGATCCATCAGTCTGCTTTATTGTTAAAGCATAATTGATAGAAAAATGTGTATTATCATTGTAGTTGCCAGGATCATTGATGACATCATCAGCAACCTGTTGCATCATTGTGTCCTGAGTTGAATAAACCCGAAGTCCGCCACGATATATAAGGCTTGTAGCCTGTGCTTCTGTATACCCCTTCTGTGACATAAGGTCAGAAGTAAGCTGGTTGATAAGTTCATCAACAAAATATGAATAAGTTGAAGTTGATGTTCCGGCAAGTTCAATACCTTCAAGTCTTGCATAGACATCATCAGCAATTGCTTCGTCATATTCTTCCTGGGATATATATCCCTGCTCTTTCATATTGAGAAGAACCTGACTCTGCCGGTCTTTGTTTCTGTCGGCGTGCCTTATTGGATTAAGACCGGTAGGACTTTTAGTGATGGATGCAATTACAGCACATTCACTGATAGAAAGCTCTGATACATCCTTGTTAAAATATCCTCTGGCAGCAGCCTGTACACCATAATATCCGTTACCAAGGTTAATGGTATTAAGATAATTCTCAAGAATGGCATCTTTAGACATTACTGTTTCAAGCTTTACAGCCAGATATTGTTCCTGAATCTTTCGCTTAATCTTTTCAATTGTAGATTCGTTGAAAGCATTGAAAACATTATTCTTCAGAAGCTGCTGTGTTATTGTACTTGCACCTTGTGACATCTCACCTGATGAAAGTGTAATTGAAGCAGCTCGTAAGATACCTCTCATATCGATACCATTATGCTCATAGAAACGCTCATCTTCTATAGCTATAAATGCATGCTGCAAATCTTTAGGTATCTGGTCAATTGTTACATATGTCCTGTTAGCTCCTGCAGAAGAAAGCGTCTGTATTTCATTCTCATCTGAATCATATATCTTAGTTGCAAAGCCTTCAGGCGAAACATTGACAGATGCAATGTCAGGGGCATTCTCTATAATTCCCTGAAAGGAACCTAATACAAGGCATGAACCGGAAACAACAACAGCTATAGCAGCAACTAAAGCCAGTTTTATGAAAAATATACCTAATTTGGTGCCCAGCTTGGTAGTAGCTGAATTAAGCAGTTTTTTCTTTTGTTTTATGCCTTTACCACCATAATTCATATATTGTCCTCCTTAATAAAGTCATGATATTATAACATAAAAAGGTATGACAGGCAATCAATAAGGCTGTATAATAACTAAATATACATATATAAGAAGGAATCAGATAATGAAGAAGATAATATCAGGTGGAACAGGTGAATTTACAGATAAGAAATCAAGATTTATAGCTAACATTTATCATATTGAAGATGAAGATATGGCAGTGAAAATAATAGAACAGCTTAGAAAGAAATATTGGGATGCACGACATAACTGTTATGCATATGTTTTAGGAGGCAAGAGCGAGATACAGAGATTTTCAGATGATGGTGAGCCGTCAGGCACAGCAGGTAAGCCGATACTGGAAGTAATTACGGGAAATGAATGTGGAAACTGTCTGTGTGTTGTGACAAGATATTTTGGAGGTGTTCTGCTTGGAACAGGAGGGCTTATAAGAGCGTATACTAATGCTGCCAAGGAAGCACTGGCCGTCTGCAGACTTGGTGAGCTTACAGAGGGTGTGCATGCATTCCTTGATGTTGATTATAATTATGTGGGAAAAGTGCAGTACATATGTGCACAGAATGATATAACAATAGTTAATACAGAATATGCCGATGGCGTTACATTTGAACTGATGATGGAGAATGCAGCAAGAAATGTTCTGGAAAAGAATATGACAGAGATGTCATCGGGAAAGATATGCTTAAGGGATACATGCAGCATGCAGATGTACAGAGATGATACAGGAAAATTGTGCAGATGATACCTGAAATATGAATAAATTATTAACAGTGGTAAAAAATCACAATACAATGGTCGGATTCTGCTTTAAAGAGTATATAATGTGTAAATGTGATGTAAAATAATCTAAAAAAAGCAAGGCACATAGTGCATTTTTTACATAAAAACACAAAGATTATATGAAAAAAAACTATTCTCACGAAATGATTTTTGATAAAAATTTCAAAAAAATGAAAAAAATATGAATGCAGGAAATGGCATAAATACTGGGTTTTCACAGAAAAAGCAAAAAAAATACAATAATTGTTAAAATTAGCCTTGTTAAAATAGTACAAAAATGCTAATATATCAATGTCTAAAAACGAAACGGGGAGAGAATCCCCGCGAACCAAATTAAGGAGGGTTTTAAGGTTTATGAAAAAGACATTAAAGAAGTTTGCTGCAGTAGGTTTATCACTTACTTCAGTTATGGGCCTCGTAGCTTGTGGCTCTAACAGCGGCAATCAGGACACAACAAAAGCAACAGTTGATTGGGCTAACGTACAGAAGCCAGAGCAGTTCACAGTTATGGTTGATGGTACTGTAGTTAAGGAAACTAACGGTGCTCAGGAATTCTACAAGTATCTTGGCGACCTTACAGGTCTTGATATTAAGTGGATTCGTCCAGAACATTCTAGCTACTATGATTCAGTTAAGAATGCATTCGCTTCAGGCGATATCCCTGATGTAGTTCTTCTTAGTTCAGATTACCTTGCTAACTTCGCATCTAACGGATATCTCTGGGATATGACAGATGCTTGGAATCAGTCAGCAACTAAGAACTCAGGAAGACTTATTGATCAGGCTGAGATTATTGAATCAGGAAATATGGTAGCTGGTCCAGACGGAGAGAAGGCTCTTTACGGATTCTCACCAGCCCGTGGTAATGGATGCTGTACATACATCAAGTCATCAGCTTTAACAGCTGCTGGATATAAGCCAGAGGAAGTTGCATCTAAGACTCTTACATATGATGAGTATTACAAGATGCTTAAGGATATGAAGGCTGCATCAGCTAACCAGAACTTCGTTATCTCTTGTTCAGGTTTCGTAGCTGGTGGTAACTCTGGTACTCCAGAAGCTCCATATACTAACTATCTTCCAGAATTCTATCAGAATGCTAACTTCACATTCTACTATGATGAAGCAGCTAAGGAATACAAGGATGGATTCGCTCAGCAGGATATGAAGGATGCCCTTGCAAGACTTAAGACAGCTGTTGATGATGGTATTCTTGATAAGGCTTCTCAGAACCAGACAACATCAGATGCTCGTAATAAGTGGAACGCTAAGGATGCTTCAACAGCTTCTTCAGTATTCACATACTGGGCAGGTACATGGGCTTATACACTTCAGAACTCTATAGCTGATAAGACAGATAAGATTATCGCTATTAAGCCTATTAAGGAGCTTGGTACATATAAGGAGCGTCTTGCTACTGCTTGGTGTATTACATACAAGGCATATGAGAATGGTAAGGCTGAAGGAATCTTCAAGTACTTCATCGATACTATGCTTGATGGTGGAGATATCCAGATTGCATGGCAGTATGGTGCTAAGGGAACTCACTGGGATGATAAGGCTGAGACAGTTACAGTTTACAACTCAAAGGGTGAGGTTGATGAGAAGAAGACTAAGACATATGAAGAAGGTGTATTCCACTTCCTTCCAACTCCAGAAGATAATACAAAGCTTATGTCTAAGAACCACATTGATAAGAGCTTAGCTATTGCTACATTTGGTGATAACACAGATCCAGGTAACAAGAGCGTTGACCCACTTATCACAGAGAACTATGCAATGTTCAATGCTAACAGCAAGCTTGAGACTCCACTTTGGAACACAGAAGTACTTAGCAACAATATCTCTGATATCAATACTAAGAGACTTGAAGTTGTTTCACAGGTAGTTCTTGGTGAGAAGACATATGATGAAGCTATGGCTGATTACAAGAAGCAGGTTGGTGCTAAGTGTGATGCAGTAGTTGAGTCATTAAACGAAACACTTAAGAAGTAATTTAAACAATAATTATTAGATGTTTATACATCTTATGTTAGTATGGCGGCGCAGAGAAATCCGCGCCGTTTATACTGACAAAAAAGGATTTGCTTATGAAATTTATTTAATAGGCATACGATAATAATTAGGAAAGAAGGTAAAAAAATGCAGTGTCCATCTTGTAACACAGAGCTTCCTAAGAAAGCTAAAATATGCCCTAAGTGCGGAACAGCAGTAGGAAAGCCAAAAGGAAATATTAAATTGATGGCCATCATCGGACTTATTATCATGCTCATTGCCAGTCTTTTACCTCTTGTTCAGTCAGGAGAGAAGATTAAAGAAGGCGTTTATCCTACAGCATATGCTTTCAGTTACATGAATATCAGTATGCCAGTGTTATGGTATTTATTCATCGCATGTATCGTTGTTGGTATCATTCTTATTGTAGCAAGAAAAGAATTCTTTTCTATCATTACTACAGTAATTGCAGCTGTTCTTACAGTTGTTTCTGTATTTGCAGTTCAGTTTACACTTGTTAATGGTAAGGTAGCAGGTGGTGGACTTAAGTATGTTAATGTTAACCTTACAGATATTCTTAGCAATGGATATAATGGCAATTCATATCATATTGGTTGTGGATTTGTTGTACTTGCAATTGGTATTGTTATAGCAGTTGCTGGATGTTTTATTGATATTGTTAAGCCTTTCAAGAAAGATCTTCATGTTGATGCTAAGTATCTTTCTAACTCATTAAATCAGAGCCTCACAAATAAGATGTATTATTACAGAGGCTTCTACCTTATGTTCGTGCCAGTTTTCGTTATGATTATGTTATTCAACTACTGGCCAATGCTTGGTGTTCGTTATTCGTTCACAAAATATGTTATCGCTAATCCATACTACATTGGTCTGTATCATTTCCAGACTATGTTTACTAACGATATCTATTTCTGGCAGGCATTCAGAAACACATTAATTTTGTCATTAATTAAGTTGTTCTTAAATACAGGCGCAGCAGTTATTATCTCACTTCTTCTGAATGAGATTACTAACATGATTTTCAAGAAGACAGTACAGACAATTATCTATCTTCCTCATTTCATGTCATGGGTAGTTGTTGCTTCAGTATTTAAGATGTTACTGGCTCCGTATGATACAGCTCCAGTCAACTCAATTCTTATAAATATGGGTGTTATTGATAGTGCAATTGATTTCATGAACAGTACAGCTTACTGGCGTGGAACATTCTATATCATGAATGTTTGGAAGGATACAGGTTGGGGAACAATCCTCTTCTTGGCTACATTGTCAGGTATCAGCCCAGACCTTTATGAAGCAGCCCAGATTGATGGTGCTAACAGATTCAAGAGACTGATATACATTACATTACCAGCTCTTGCTAATACAATTATTACAGTATTCATTCTTAACCTTGCTAAGGTTATGAACCTTTTTGAATCTGTATTCGTATTGCAGTCACCTATTACATATGCTAAATCACAGGTTTTACAGACATATGTATATACTAAGACATTCAGTGGTGGTAACTCAGATTATGGTTATACAACTGCTGTAGGTTTATTTAAGTCTTTCGTTGGTATGATCTTAGTTCTCGGTTGTAACTGGGCAAGTAAGAAAGTACGTGGACGAGGAATTGTATAGGAGGGAATAGATAATGAGTGATAATCAGACACTAGTTTATAAAAAGAAAAAGAAAAAATTCAAAGTATTCCCAATTGTTAATGCAATTTTATTCATTATCATTGCATGTGCAATTATGATTCCTATTTACAAAGTAATTATTACTTCAATAGATGCATATTCATCATATGATTTTAGATGGGTTCCTCAGAAGTTCTCTTGGGGTGGTTACCGTGCTATTGTAACAAGATCAAACCTTTATCATCCATTCTTAATCTCAGTTATAACAACTATTATAGGTACATTCGTTGGACTTTTAGTTGTTACACTTGGTGGTTATGTATTAATCCAGTGGGAGATGCCAGGAAGAAACTTCTTCGCTTACATGCTTCTCTTCACAATGATTTTCGATGGTGGTATGATTCCTAAGTTCCTTGTTATCAAGCAGTTAGGATTAATCAATACTTTGTGGGCGGTTATTCTGCCAATGGCTATTAATGTATATAACTTAGTACTTATGAGAAACTTCTTCGAAGGTATTCCAGAATCACTTTTCGAAGCAGCTCAGATTGATGGATGCTCACCAATGGGTATCTTCTTCAAGATTGTACTTCCTCTTTCAAAGGCAGCTCTTGCATCAATTGGTTTGATGTTCGCAGTAAGCTTCTGGAATGATTATACAAACTTCAAGTTATATATTAATAAGAATAATCTTTACAACTTCCAGATTCAGTTAAGAAGTATGGTTGTTGATAGTGATATTCCTAATGATGGTGCTGTTAACCCAACAACAATTTCTAATGCAGCAACTATCGTAGCTATCCTTCCTTTCATGATCATCTACCCATTCTGTCAGAAGTACTTCGTACAGGGTGTTAACGTAGGTGCCGTTAAGGAGTAATGTTAATATTTTGAATTTATTTTGGACGAGCCTTAAAAGGCTCGTCCTTTTTTGCGCGAGTAGCGATGAGAATAGACAGCCAAATGCACCAGCTATGCTTGCATAGGCTGGTGTTTTTGACTGTCTATTCGAGGAGCACCGCGACAACGACAGAACGAAGTTCTGGAGTATGAGCTGCGAGCGCGAGTAGCGATGAGCGAAAAAACTGTATTTTTATTCGTCATTACCAGTCAAATAGTGGAATAATACTGTTTAACATGTTACAATAAAATAAATATTGGTTAGGAGGAAAAAGGCTTGGATAAAAGTTTTGAAATTAAAGGATACATTAATAATGTATTAAAAGAAACCGGGCTTAAAGGAGCAGATGCATTTGATAAGGCACTTCTTCTTAATGCTTTAGGTAAACTTGAAGCAGCAGAGCATAGTGATGAATATAAGGATGTTATTATAGGTGAATTAGATAAGCTTATACAGGATAATACTATTAATATAGGCGAGAATGACCTTGTTAATTACATGTATGGTAATGCATGCTATAGTGTTGGAAAGAATGATATTGCTGTTAATATTGCCAAGCAGACAGAGAGACAGCCACGGACAGAATCAGGTTATTTTACAGGCGCAGAAGGTGGCAGATGCTTATGTACTGCTTTTAAGGCTTTAAGCTTCTATATGAATTATGAGACTAAAGATGGTGGTAAAGAACATTATAATGATATAATTGCGCAGTATAATGCAATATATGCAGAATGCTTTAAGAACGCAGGAGAGGCAGCACATGATGGTGATGTTAAGGCTGTAAAAGCACTTGCATTATTTGCAGCAGGAGCAGTTGATACACTTGAAGTTATGGACCAGGCGTTATATGAGATATTTGCAAGAATAAGAGAAATGTATAAAGCAGCAGTTTCAGTTCTTAATGATACGATTGATAATACAGATTCATGGTTTGTAAAGCTTATATATGCATATGCAGTATTGAAAGGATGCCGTATGAAGCTTATACAGACAGAAAAATATGCATCCAAGGCTGAGGAAATCTTTGAAAAAGCTGCTGATAAGCATGTTGCGGATAAGAGCGGTGTGGCTGTATCAGCGGCATACATAACAGCTTACAGTGAATATATAAGAAACAGGGATTATCAGGATTACGGACGCAGCAATGGAGGTGTATTATGGAGTTAAAGTTAGTTATCAAGACAGGAAGAAGTGCTGTAGTAGAATTTGATGACGGTGGAAAGTATTATTCTAAGGAAGAATACACACTCCTGATTAATGGAGAAGAATATGGCAAGACAGAAAAGGTTGTTACAACAATATATGGTCTTAAGCCAGATACAGAATATAAGATTACAGCGGTGTATGCAGGAAAAGAATATGGACCTGTTGAATTTAAGACGGATTATGAATATGTAACACTTAATGTCAGAGAATTTGGTGCGTATGGTGATGGAGAGCATGATGATACTAATGCAATCCAGTGTGCGATTATGGCAGCTCCTAAGGATTCCAGAGTATTAGTTCCAGAGGGGGTTTATAAGATATCAAGCATATTCTTAAAAGATAATCTTAATCTTGAGCTTGCTAAAGGAGCAGTACTTTCAGCATTTACAGAAAGAAATAAGTTCCCTATATTACCGGGACAGATTGAGACATACGATGAGAAAGATTATTACAACCTTGGTACATGGGAAGGCAATCCTCTGGATATGTTTTCAGCAATTGTATGTGGTATCAACTGTTCAAATGTTACAATTACAGGTGAAGGAACTATTGATGGATGCACAACTCACGATAACTGGTGGAAGAATTGTAAGATAAGAAATACTGCGTGGAGACCAAGATTATTCTTTATCAATAACTGTAGTAATGTTACTATGCATGGAATTACAGTTCAGAATTCACCATCATGGACAATCCACCCATATTTTAGTAAACATCTTAAGTTTATTGATGTTAAGATTCTTAATCCTGCTAATTCACACAACACAGATGGTCTTGACCCGGAAAGCTGTCAGGATGTTCTTGTGCTTGGAACATACATTTCAGTTGGTGATGACTGTATAGCAATCAAGTCAGGCAAGATATATATGGCTCAGAAGGAAAAGACTCCTACAGAGGATATGACAGTACGCCAGTGCTGTATGAGAGACGGACATGGTGCAGTAACAGTAGGAAGCGAGATAGCTGCGGGAGTTAAAGATGTTCATATCAGAGACTGTATGTTCATGAATACAGACAGAGGTTTAAGAGTTAAGACAAGAAGAGGCCGTGGTAAATTATCTGTACTTGATGATATTTCATTTGAGAATATTGATATGGATAACGTTATGACACCATTTGTTGTTAACAGCTTCTATTTCTGTGATCCAGATGGAAAGACAGAATATGTTGGTTCTAGAAAGCCACTTCCTGTTGATGACAGAACACCTTCAATCAAGAGCCTTACATTTAAGGATATCAATGCGAAAAACTGCCATGTTGCAGGTGCATATATATTCGGTCTGCCAGAGAGTAAAGTTGAGAAACTTACATTTGAGAATATTAACTTTAGCTATGCTAAAGATGCAAAGCCGGGGGTAGCAGCAATGATGCTTGGCTGCGATGAAGCAAGCAGACAGGGACTTATTGTAAGTAATGTAGAAAAACTTATATTAAAGAATGTCAATATTGAGTGCTGCGATGGAGAAGCAATTGTGGCAGATAATGTTGATAAGATTGAAAGAGATTAGTATAAATATACAGAAATATGAGGAATAATCATGAATTTACATGCACCAAAGGGAATTGATGTTGAGAATTGGTTCATTGAGTGCTATAGGAAGCATAAGGGGCATCCGTTAAAGATACTTATAGGGCTTTATAAGGGGAATTATAATAAGTTTTTTCTTGCAGTATTATTTTTCTTTATAAAGCATGCCCCTGTGTGGGTGCTGCCAATTGTTACAGCTAATATTATTAATGATATTACAAGTGGTTCGCCAGATACTGTACAGAATATTATTATTCAGGCAATAATTATGGTTGCATTAGTTGTTCTTAATGTGCCAATGAATTATCTGTATACAAGATATAAATCATTAGCAACAAGATATGCAGAAACAGGACTTAGAAAAGCACTTGTAAGGAAACTGCAGCAGCTTTCAATTTCGTACCACAAAGAGACACAGTCAGGCAGGCTGCAATCAAAGATAATGCGAGATGTAGAAGCGGTTGAGACGCTATCAACACAGATGTTTTTAAGCATATTAAATATTGCACTTAATATTGGAGTTGCACTTTTTGTTACGATATCAAAGAGCCTTATAGTGTTCTTATTCTTTCTTCTCACTACACCTCTTGCAGCGGCAACTATGGTATTTTTCAGAAATATTATGAAGAAGAGAAATACCGAGTTCCGTAAGGAGATGGAAGAGACATCTGCAAGGGTTATGGAGATGGTTGAGCTTATTCCGGTTACAAGGGCACATGCACTTGAAGAGGAGGAAGTAACCAAGATGAGCGGACAGCTTTTCGCAGTTGCGGAGAAAGGCTATAAGCTTGATGTTATACAGGCATTATTTGGCTCGGTTGGATGGGCAATATTCCAGGTTTTTCAGGTTGTGTGTCTGGGATTCACAGGATTTCTTGCTTTAAAGGGAAGTGTTGGTCCGGGAGACATTACACTTTACCAGAGTTATTTTGCAACAATAGTAAGTCAGGTATCATCACTTATGTCGCTTATACCAGTTATTGCCAAGGGAGTTGAGTCTGTTAATTCTATTGGAGAAGTACTTCTTGAAGAAGATATTGAATGCAATGACGGGAAAGAAGCACTTAAAAGTGTAGAAGGTGAGTTTGATTTTAAAAATGTCAGGTTTGCCTATAATAATACAGACAAACCAGTACTTCATGAGCTTAATCTTCATGTCGATAAGGGACAGACGATTGCACTTGTAGGAGAATCAGGAGCTGGTAAATCTACAATTCTTAACCTTGTTATAGGTTTTAATTTTGCCACAGACGGAGTTGTTACGATTGATGGACATGATATGAGAGATATTGATCTTAGAAGTTATAGAAAGCATCTGGCAGTTGTACCGCAGACATCAATATTATTCTCAGGTACTATAAGAGATAATATAACATATGGAATAGATGATTTCGATGAAGAATCCCTTAATAAAGTTGTGGACGCAGCTAATTTAAGAGATCTTATAGATTCACTTCCGGATGGATTAGATACAGTTGTGGGAGAGCATGGTGGAAAGCTTTCAGGAGGACAGAGGCAGCGTGTATCGATTGCAAGAGCACTTATGAGAAATCCTGAAGTAATAGTTCTTGATGAGGCAACATCAGCATTAGACAGTATATCTGAGAAGCTTATTCAGGAGGCACTTAATAATCTTACTAAAGACAGGACAACATTTATAGTTGCACACAGATTATCGACTATAAAGGGTGCAGACAGAATAGCGGTAATAGCAGATGGTCACTGCGTTGAATATGGAACATATGATGAGCTTATGGAACTTAAAGGCGAATTCTATCAGATGAAATCAATACAGAGCTAAGAAATAAAAGGAGGCGGGAATATAACCCGTCTCCTTATTTATATGCCTGTCGGTTTTAATTACTTATTCTCAGCAAACCAGATTCTGAGTGTAGAGATAAGCTTTTCCTTAGAATCAACATCTAACTTCTGTACAATCTGCATGATTTCATTGTCAAGAGCTGTATTCTGGTATGACTTGTCAACGCTTCCTGCAAGATAATCAAGAGAAACTCCTGTAAGTTCTGCATAATATGAAAGCATTCTTAATGTCATAAGGTTACGGCCATTCTCAACATTACTTATGTAACCAGGTGTAACCTCTAATGCTTTAGCAACGTCTTCCTGTGTAAGACCGTGTGCAATTCTTAACTTCTTAACTTTAGCTCCTAAATCGCTATCCATAATTCAAACCTCCTAAAAATAATTACTTTTTGTTTGCTCTGTAACGAGCTGTGTGATCAAGAATCTTCTTACGGATTCTAAGACTCTTTGGTGTTACTTCAAGTAATTCGTCTGTGTCAATATAATCCAGTGCCTGCTCCAAGCTAAGAATTTTAGGTGGAACAAGACGGAGAGCCTCATCAGCACTTGAAGAACGAGTGTTGGTAAGATGCTTTGTCTTGCATACATTAACCTCAATATCCTCAGTACGAGGATTTTCGCCAACGATCATTCCGGCATATACCTTCTCACCAGGTCCGATGAAGAGAGTACCTCTTTCCTGCGCATTGAAAAGACCATAAGTGATAGCATCACCGCTTTCGTAAGCAATAAGAGAACCATTCTTTCTGTAAGAAATATCTCCTTTGTATTCTTCATATCCTTCAAAAGAAGAATTGATAATACCGTTACCCTTAGTATCAGTAAGGAATTCACCTCTGTATCCGATAAGACCTCTTGAAGGAATAGAGAACTGAAGTCTTGTGTATCCACCGTTAATTGGTGACATACCAAGGAGTTCGCCCTTTCTCTGGCTTAACTTCTGGATAACAGATCCTGTGCAGTCATCTGGAACATCGATATAAGCAAGTTCCATAGGCTCAAGCTTCTTACCTCTCTCATCTGTGTGGTAGAGTACCTCGGCTTTACTTACTGCAAATTCATAACCTTCTCTTCTCATATTCTCAATAAGAACTGAAAGATGAAGCTCACCACGTCCTGAAACCTTAAATGAGTTCTCAACGCCAGGTGTTTCCTCAACTCTTAAACTAACATCTGTATTAAGTTCCTTGAAAAGTCTGTCTCTTAAATGTCTTGAAGTAACGAATTTACCTTCTTTACCTGCAAGAGGACTGTCATTAACCATGAAGTCCATAGAAAGAGTAGGTTCTGAAATCTTCTGGAAAGGAATGGCAACAGGGTTGTTAAGTGAACAGATTGTATCACCGATATGAATATCAGCAATACCTGATACAGCAACAATTTCACCGATTCCTGCTTCGTTAACTTCTACCTTATTAAGTCCGTTAAATGTATAAAGCTTAGTAATTCTTACACGTTTCTTAACGCTTGGATCATGGTGGTTAACAATCATAACCTCCTGATTAACCTTAAGGCTTCCATTATCAATCTTACCTACGCCAATTCTACCAACGAATTCGTTGTAGTCAATAGTAGAGATAAGCATCTGTGTATCTGCATCAGGGTCACCCTCTGGTGCAGGAATGTTATTGACGATACAGTCAAAGAGTGGCTGCATGTCTTTCTTTTCATCATTAAGGTCAGCCATAGCATAGCCTGACTTAGCTGAAGCAAAGATGAATGGACAGTCAAGCTGATCTTCATTAGCATCAAGGTCAATGAAAAGCTCTAAGATCTCGTCAATAACTTCTTCAGGTCTTGCTTCTGGACGGTCTATCTTGTTAATACATACTATAACAGAAAGATTCATGTCAAGAGCTTTCTGTAAAACAAACTTTGTCTGAGGCATAACACCTTCGAATGCGTCAACAACAAGAATAACGCCGTTAACCATCTTAAGTACTCGCTCAACCTCGCCACCGAAATCAGCATGGCCAGGAGTATCAATAATGTTAATCTTAGTATCCTTATATGTGATAGCTGTATTCTTAGAAAGAATAGTGATTCCTCTTTCTCTTTCGATATCATTGGAATCCATAACTCGTTCAGCGACTTCCTGATTAGCTCTGAAAGTTCCGCTCTGCTTTAACAGCTCATCAACAAGGGTTGTCTTACCATGATCAACGTGGGCAATAATTGCAATATTACGAATATCTTCACGCTTTGTTTTCATTAATAATGTCCTTCCTGAATTAAACTTAAAATATCTTCTATGATTAGCAACTTTTATATTCTATCACAATATTCTTAAAAAACAATACTAAATATATAAAAATTTTTTTATTTTTTGAACACATATTATTCAAAAAGTTTTTGTAATATTTGCGAAAACGACATCATATACATATTAGAGAAAACAAAGCACATGCCACAACACATTGATAATAAGGTGGCAAAGAAGGGAGAAATACAGAATGCTTGATAAAGTAATTGAAAACAACAGAGTGTGTATCATTGGAGAGATTGTCTCAGAGTTCACTTTCAGCCATGAGGTCTTTGGAGAGGGCTTCTATATTGCTAATGTATCAGTGAACAGATTAAGTGATATGGTAGATGTCATACCACTTATGATATCTGAAAGGCTTATTGATGTTACTAAGGATTATAGAGGAATGAAGATTGAGGTTGCAGGACAGTTCCGTTCTTATAACAGACATGAAGGAACTAAGAATAAGCTGGTGCTCTCAATATTTGTAAGAGAATTAAGATTCTTAGAAGATGACGAGATGCCTGAAGAGCAGTCTAAGTCCAACCAGATATTCCTTGACGGATATGTATGCAAGCCTCCTATTTATAGAAAAACTCCATTAGGAAGAGAAATTGCAGATATCTTAGTGGCTGTAAACAGACCATATGGCAAGTCGGATTACATACCATGTATAGCATGGGGAAGAAATGCAAGATTTGCAGGAGGTCTTGAAGTAGGTGCACATCTTCAGGTTAGCGGACGTGTACAGAGCAGAGAGTACACTAAGAAAATAGGAGAAGAAGAGGTTGAGAGAAGAGTTGCTTATGAGGTATCAGTAAGCAAGATTGACCTTGTTGAAGATGAGGAATAATTAAGACAACATTTATGTTCTTTAGTTTAAGGATATATATTGACATAACATTATCAGAGTGATATAGTCACATTAACTGTAAGGGTTTCCCCTGCAGCAGGTAGAGGTCGCACGATTCAAGAGTAATTATCCTGATGTCCCGGAAGACATATGAAGGATAGTAAAAGGGGAAAGTGCCGAAGAGGATTGTTTCCGGAGCAGTCTTACTGGGCGTAGGATTAATAGTTTTACGACTGTCATCGAATAGATGGAGAGCTACTTAAAGGACTATTACTATGATTTCTTTAAGAGCCAGTCTGTTTGAGCAGATTGGCTCTTCTATGTTGTTGAGCTACTCACATGGGTAGCGATGAGAATAGACAGGAATCATGTACATAATAATAGCTGTTAACAGCGGAAAGAAGGATGGTATGTCAGTATTTACCGGAGCCGGTGTAGCGATTATTACACCAATGAAAGCTAATGGAGAAGTTAATTACGATAAGCTTGGAGAATTCCTTGATTACCAGATTAATAACTCAACAGATGCAATTATTATCTGTGGAACAACAGGAGAGGCATCAACGCTTACACATGAGGAGCATGTAGAAACAATCAGATTTGCTGCTGATTATGTGAAGAAAAGAGTTCCTGTTATTGCAGGAACAGGTTCTAACTGCACAGAAACAGCTGTATGGCTTTCACAGGAAGCACAGAAGGCAGGAGTTGATGGATGTCTCGTAGTTACACCATATTATAATAAAGCAACACAGAAGGGGCTTATCCAGCACTATACAGCAGTTGCGAAGTCAGTAGACCTTCCTATCATTATGTATAATGTTCCAGGAAGAACAGGCTGCAATATCCAGCCAGAGACAGCAGCTAAGCTTGCTAAGGATGTTGACAATATCGTTGCTATTAAAGCTGCAACAGGTAATCTTGCACAGGAGAGCAAGACAATGGCATTAGCTGAGGGAAGACTTGATATGTACTCAGGTGAAGACGGACTTATTGTTCCTCTTATGTCAATTGGAGCAAAAGGTGTAATTTCAGTATTATCTAATGTTGCTCCTAAGCAGACACATGATATCTGCGCTACATTTGCAGCTGGAGATGTTGCTAAGGCTGCACAGTTACAGTTTAAGGCATTAGAGCTTGTAGATGCATTATTCTGTGAGGTTAATCCAATTCCTGTTAAGCATGCACTTAACCTTATGGGATGGGATATGGGACCACTCAGAAGCCCATTATGCGAGATGGAAGAGGCTAACCTTGAGAGATTAAAGAAAGCAATGGTTAACTACGGAATACTTTAATTGACAGGAGAATGAACATGACAAGAATAATTATGCATGGCTGTAACGGCCATATGGGACAGGTCATTACAGGAATAGTTGCTAACGATGCTAATGCACAGATAGTAGCAGGAATTGACCTTCGTGATGACGGACATAACTTATATCCGGTATTTGCTTCATTAGAAGAATGTAATGTTGAAGCAGATGTTATTATTGATTTCGCATCAGCTAAGGCAGAGGATACACTTGTTGACTATATTAAGAAAACTAAGATTCCTGCTGTAATATGTACAACAGGATTAAGCGATGAGCAGATTGCATCAATCAATGAAGCATCAAAGAGTGTTGCAATATTACGTTCAGCTAATATGTCACTTGGAATCAATACATTATTCAAGCTTTTACAGGATGTTGCCAAAGTGTTTGCGTCAGCAGGCTTTGATATTGAGATAGTTGAAAAGCACCACAACCAGAAGCTTGATGCGCCAAGTGGAACAGCTCTTGCACTTGCAGATTCAATGAAGGAAGTGCTTGATGATGATTATTTCTACAGATATGACAGAAGCCAGTTAAGACAGAAGCGTGATCCTAAGGAAATCGGAATCAGTGCCGTAAGAGGTGGAACTATTGTTGGAGAGCATGAAGTAATTTTTGCTGGAGAAGACGAGGTTATAGAATTCAAGCATACCGCACATTCTAAGGCTGTATTTGCAAAGGGTGCAGTTGAGGCTGCCAAGTTCCTTGCAGGAAAGCCGGCTGGAATGTACGATATGAGAGATGTTATTGCAGCTAAGAACTAGTTGTCAGAACAGTTAATATAATGATATTCAATGCGGCTTGCTTCGGCGAAGCCGCATTTTTTATATAATGCCACAGCTGCCCTGTTATTGCTTGTTACATTAAGTACGAGTGGAAGTGAAGCAATGTTAAAGTAGTCTTTAAGAAAATGCTTCATAAGGCATGTACCAATGCCTTTCCCACGAAGCTTCTCATCAACGAATACGCCGTATACATTGACAAATGTGTTCTGTGTATCAAGATAAAGAAGAGCCACAGGTTCTTTATATTCCGGCAGATACATAAGATAATCATCACCCTCAAGATAGTATTCGGCATTGTCAGGCTCTGCAGCCTGTATTGATTTTAAGTTAAAATGTGCTTTATCAAGCTGGTACAGATATTCGTAGAAACATACATCACCACATAAAGAACAGTTAAGAAGTTCTCCACTTATAGGCGCAATAAGCTCTAAATTGCCAGCAGAGCTGCTTTTAAGCTTTCTGCAACAGATGGATAGCATATTACGAAAATGTCCTCTATGGCGAAAATCAGGAGCTATAAGACCTGAAACTTCAACATACCCGCATTCATCATTGATAAGCAGTCCAATAAAGCCATACATTACAGGTGAATCTGCATCTTCATCAACAAGCGCACACTGGATAAAGCTGTCGTTATGGGAATCACAGTAATAAGGCTCGTAGCCGTCACATTTGTTAATAAGTTCTTCAAGAGCATTCATTAAAATGTTGTCCATATAGTCAATCTCAATATATTTCATAGTTGTTCTCCAATAAAAGTTTATAAAAATATTACTTTGAAATAAGAAACATTTGTTTACAAAAGTGTCAAAATGCCTTACTATATAAAGGTATATACATCAGTATAACAAAATAATTGATTTACCAGCAATAGGTTATTGGGAGGATTTACATGGGTAAAGTAGCAATACTTACAGACAGTAACAGTGGAATTACACAGGCTCAGTCTAAGGAGCTTGGAGTTAAAGTTATACCAATGCCGTTCTTTATAGATGGAGAACAGTATTTTGAAGATATTAATCTTACACAGGAAGAGTTTTATGGGAAGTTAAAGCAGGATGCTGATATATCTACTTCACAGCCTTCTATTGGTGAGATGCAGGATGCATTTGATGAACTTCTTAAGGAATATGATGAGCTTGTATATATTCCTATGTCAAGCGGTCTTAGTGGGACATGCCAGACAGCTACTATGGTGGCTGATGATTATGATGGAAAGGTTCAGGTTGTCAATAACCAGAGAATTTCTGTAACTATGAGACAGTCTGTTCTTGATGCAAAGGAGCTTGCACAGAGAGGTAAGTCTGCAGCAGAGATTAAGGAGATTCTTGAGAAACATAAGATGGAATCAAGCATATATATTACACTTGATACTCTTAAGTACTTAAAGAAGGGCGGAAGAATAACTCCTGCGGCAGCTGCTATTGGAACTATGTTAAAGCTTAATCCTGTGCTTCAGATTCAGGGTGAGAAGCTAGATGCATTTGCCAAGGCAAGAGGTAAGGCTTCTGCGAAGAAGATTATGCTTAAGGCAATGCAGGATGATTTAGATACAAGATTTGCAGAGTTTGCAAAGGATGGAAAGATGCATATGGAGGTTGCTTATTCAGGTAATCCTGAGGAGGCGGAGGAATGGGCTGCGTTAGTTAAAGAGACTTTCCCACAGTTTGATTTCCACATGGATCCACTTTCACTTTCAGTTGCCTGCCACATAGGACATGGTGCACTTGCGATAGCGACATCTGCTTATCTGCCAGAACTTGATTAATACGAATGATAAGCCTGTGACAGCGCATGAGTTGTTGCAGGCTTTTGTTATAGATACGGATATTCCCGTAATTTAATATGAATGGAGGATTGTTATGCCAGCAAGAAGTGAGATTGATGATAAGTTTAAATGGGCTGTGAGTGATTTATACAGCTCTGATGAAGCATGGGAGAAGGATTATAACAGTATACTTGAACTGACTGACCAGCCAAGTGAGCTTAAGGGCAGGATGGGCGAGTCTGCCGGCATGCTTTACAAGGCGCTTAAGGAGTATGAACAGGTAGAATACATTACTGAAAGAGTGTATGTGTATGCATTTATGAAATATTATGAGGATACAGGCAATTCAAAGTATCAGGAAATATCTGGGAAAGCCCAGATGGCTGCGATGAAGGTGTCAGAGAAGTATGCATTTTTAGAGCCTGAGCTTATATCAATAGATACCTATGTGCTTGATAAATATATCAGCGAGGATGAAAGGCTTGGAATGTATAAGCATTTTATTGATGACTGCCTCGCAGGGAAAGAGCATACGCTTTCTGAAAAGGAGGAAGCACTGCTTGCAAAGGCATCACAGATGTCAACTGTGCCTAATGAGGTATTTTCTAAGTTTAACAATGCTGATGTTAAGTTTGGCAAGGTGAAAAGAGAGAATGGACAGGAAGATGAGCTGACTAACGGCAATTTTGCCACATTTATGGAAAGTCATGACAGAGCTGTAAGAAAGGCGGCATTTGAGGCGTTGTATAAGCAGTATGGGGCGTATATCAACACAATTGCGGCAGCGTTTTATGGCAATGTCAAGCAGGCAATGTTCTATGCAGACGCAAGGGGTTACAAGTCAACACTGAACATGTATCTTGATGGTTCATTTATTCCGGAAAATGTATATAAGAATCTTATTAAGACTGTCAATGACAATCTTGACAAAATGTACTGCTATGTTGATATAAGAAAGAAGGCACTTGGTGTTGACGAGCTGCATTTTTATGATATATATGCACCGATGGTAGAGGATATTGACTGGAAGATAAGCTATGATGAGGCTAAGGACATTGTTGTGAAGGCACTTGCACCAATGGGTGAGGAGTATGTCTCACACATTAAAGAAGGCTTCAATAATGGCTGGGTAGATGTGTATGAGAATACCGGAAAGCGTTCGGGAGCATTTTCATGGGGTGCTTATGGCACACACCCATATGTATTTCTTAATTACTCAGATACACTCAATGATGTTTTTACGGTTATTCATGAGATGGGACATGCAATGCACACTTATTATTCCAACGCAAACCAGCCTTATATTTATGCAGGATATAAGATCTTTGTTGCGGAGGTTGCGTCAACCTGTAATGAAGCGCTTCTTATGCAGTATATGTTAAAGAATACTGATGATGAGAAGAAGAAAAGATATCTGCTCAATCATTTCTTTGAGCAGTTTAAGGGAACTCTTTACAGACAGACTATGTTTGCAGAGTTTGAGATGGAAGCGCATGCAAAGGCTGAACATGGTGAGGTTTTATCAGCAGAGAGCCTTTGTGCCATGTACAAGAAACTGAATGAGAAGTATTTCGGCCCGGATATGGTTATTGATGATGAGATAGCACTTGAGTGGGCAAGAATACCACATTTTTACACACCATTCTATGTATACCAGTATGCAACAGGCTATTCCGCTGCAATTGCAATATCAACTAAGATACTTGCAGGTGATGAGCAGGTTATAGCAGGTTACAGAAAGTTCTTGTCAGGCGGCTCTTCAATGCACCCTATTGAGCTTCTTAAGCTGTGCGGAATAGATATGACAAGACCGGATGTTGTGCAGGAAGCACTGGATGTGTTTGGGGAATTACTAAAACAGTGGTAATGCTTAATGTGTTGTGAATATAAAGATGATTCTGGGAGATAATGCGTCTTCCAGAATTTTTTTATGGGATAAATGTAACTATTACCAAAAAAAATCCGTCTCTAATTATGAAAGGGTTAACACTTTTAAAAAACATGGAGTATTTACAGTAATGGATGATAAACAGATAATCAATTTATTTTTTCAAAGAGATGAAGATGCAATTAAGGTGGTTGATGAAAAATATGGTTCTAAGTTAAATGCACTGGCAGCCAATATACTGCAATCAAGAGAGGATGGGCTGGAATGTGTCAATGACACGTATATGAAAGCATGGAATAGCATACCGCCTGCAAGACCAGAGTATTTATTCGCATTTCTGGCGGCATCTGCAAGAAATATTGCGATTGATATGATAAGAAAAAACAATGCGGGAAAGAGACAGGCCAAAGTTGTTGAATTGACAAAAGAACTGGAAGAATGCATAGGTGATGGCGGATTGCAGACACATCTGGACAAGGAAGATATTGGAGAGATGTTATCGCATTTTCTTGAAACAGTTGATAAAAATAAAAGAATTATATTTCTCAGGAGGTACTGGTACTCGGATTCAATTAAAGATATTTCAGAAAGGATGCAGATGAGCGAATCAGCAGTGAAAGTTACTCTTCACAGAACGAGAAAAGAATTAAGAAGATATATGGAAAGCGAGGGTTTATATCTATGAAAAAATCAGAGGCAATGGATTTATATGAAGGGCTTAATGGAATTAGTCCGAAAATGATTGATGAAGCGGAAAATTACAAGAAAACTGCTAGCGCGGATATCAGGCATAAAAAGAGCAATAATGTAAAGAAGATAATGGCAGCAGGTCTTGTGGCAGCAGCGGCTGTTGCTGCTGTATTGGGAGTCAGAGAATTGAAGCCTTCTGTGACAGAAAGCGGGAACCAGAGCAGTAATCAGCTGGCATCAGAGCAGACAGGATATAAAATTGCTCATGTAATGAATGTGTATGCGGCTGGGCTTGATGATACATCAGAATGTATTTTTTCTAATGATGAGAAAAATGCTGGTGTATCAGGAGTTGTGGCTGGAATTTCAAGCCAGGTTGGAGATTCATCTGTGATGGGACAGGTTATGGCTGGTATAAATGTAACGGGCGAAGATATCTCAAAGATTAAGTATTCTATAATGGAAAATGATTCAGATGTGACATATAATCTGGCGAGAATGAAAGAGGTTGACAAGGACAGTCCTGAATATCAGACATCTTCTGAAAAATTCAGAAAACAGACGGAGAACGGCTATGCATATTACATTATTGAAGATATCGGGGAAGAGTATGAGGAGAGCGGCAACAGTCAGAGCAAGGGCATACAGATTGTAAAGTTTTCAAAGCAGTTAGAAAAAGAATCTTTGTATCAGGACCGTCAGGTATACAATGAGATGGTTAAAAATATGTATGAAGGACTTACATTAAGTATAACTGTGACATATGGAGACGGAACAACAGAGATTGTTGATGTGGGATTAAAAGAAGTCGGTGGTGGCGACAATTCAGGAAAAGTATCAGATAAAGTGGCTGTTTATGTGAAGTGATGAGTGACAGCGTATTATTAGCAGATCTTAAACGAAGAGAAAGACATGGTGCCAGGTGGAGCCATGTCTTTTTGCATAAATAAAGGAAGCCAGATAAATACTGACTTCCTTACAAAATAAAAGAGCGCGAGACGGGGATCGAACCCGTTCCCGCGTCTCTTTCTTGTTTTTGGAGTGGTAAATGGATAAAGATAGTAGAACTCGTAAATGGCAGATTACGATTAATAATCCTGCTGATAAAGGCTTTTCGCATGATAAGATTGTAGAGATTCTATCAGGTATGAAAAGCCTTATATATTATTGTGTGTCTGATGAGATTGGTGAAGCTGGTACTTATCATACACATATATTTTTGGCGGCCGCTAATGCTGTCAGGTTTTCAACTATTAAGAAAAACTTTGAGGGTGGACACTTTGAAATGTGTCAGGGTTCTGCTGCTCAAAATCGTGATTATGTTTTTAAAGAGGGTAAGTGGCGTAATTCTGAAAAGGGTACGACTAACTTATCTGATACTCATATTGAGTGGGGTGAGCTTCCTGTTGAGCGTCAGGGGAAGCGTAATGATCTTGATGATTTATATGATATGATTCAGAGTGGTTTTGATGTTCCTACTATTTTGGATATCAACCCCCAGTATATTCTTCAGGTTGACAAGTTGGAGCGTGCCAGGAGCATGTTCTTACATTCAAAATATAAGGATGACAAGCGAGATGTATCTGTAACTTATATCTATGGTCGTACCGGTACAGGTAAGACACGCTCTGTTATGGACGCTTATGGTTATAGTAATGTCTATCGTGTGACGGATTACGCTCATCCATTTGATTCTTATGATTGTGAAGATGTGATAATATTTGAGGAGTTTCGTTCTTCTCTTCCTCTTGGGTGTATGCTTAATTATCTTGACATATACCCTATTAAGTTGCCTGCTCGATATGCTAATAAACAGGCTTGCTTTACTAAAATTTTTATTATATCTAACTGGGAACTTGAAAGACAGTATCAGGAGCTGCAGGTTACTGATAAGGAAAGTTATAATGCTTTTTTGCGTCGTATTGATTATGTTGATATCTTTTTTCCGCTTAATCAGTACCGTTTTAGCCGTGAGCAGTACTTCTCAGGTTTTGTTCCTGCCGTGTATACCCCTTTTGATGAGTTGGAAAATATAATTCATCACTAATCATGTATATATATATGGGTTGCCGTTTGCGCCGTAGCTGTGGTAATGTGGTAAACTCTGCGTTTAGAATATTGTTAATAAGTGGTTTGTCAGGTTGTTGATAACTCGCAAGAGTTATCAATAAGCTGTGAACAACTTATTAATGATATTCTGCTGAGTTTTCCATATTTCCACGGCTTTTTTACTGTCCGGAGAGAATGTATACACGGCAGGAATAAAACCTGAGAAGCGCAGCTCATGTTAAACGGTCAGAAAAAGAAAAAAAGAAGCAAAAAAGCAAAAGTTGGGGTATAGTATTACCCCAACTTTTGTGACAATTCCGCTAGCTCGCTCTATTACTGGCTTTGAGCCTGTCACACAACTTCTGTGACATCTGTGACAAGTGCCAAGTTGTGACATTTGTTTTTTACAAATTTTGTAAATATCTTTCTAATCCAATCCCGCAAACTCGCATAAATACTGGCTTTGTAGAACTGCTTAGCCTGGTTTAACCTGGAGAGCATGATCTATTATCGTTTTATCCAATCTTGGAAACTGATAACTTACTTGTATTTATTTTTCCGTTTTTCTCTTCGTATTCTTTGATTCTCTGTTTTAGTGTAAATACAATCTCCTGATTTAGACTTCTCTCGTTTTCTTCCGCTATAGCTTTCAACTTGTCTATGTATTCTTTTTCAATTCTTAATGTTACTCGTGGCAATTCACTTGGCATAATTTGTCCTCCTTTAATTTGAAAATATTCTTGACAGAGTGATGTCACTGGTGTTATATATATATTACGCCGTCAAGGTGACGGTACTAAGACACCGTAACGCTGCCATGATATTTGCATTTCACCACTCATCAAAATATCATGTCGGCGCTTACATGTCAAATATGGGAGTGTATGCAAGAGGCCTAAGCAGACAAACAGAGACAGTTGCCCGGACGAGACGCGCGTGATGTCCTACGGTTCGCAGGTTCGATTCCTGCCACTCCCAAAACTTTGTAAAGGTGGTAAATGAAATGAAAGTTAAAGAGTTGTTGAAAGTTATGTTTAATGACCAGTGTGTCACTTTGATTCGTAACGGTTTAAAATCTTCTGTTTTGTTTTTTGGTACTGTTAGCGATATGCCGGATGAATTTAAGAACTTTATTGTTACCTCTTGTTTTGCTACTGTCATTGATTCAGGTACTCTTTTTATTTGTGTTGATGAGGTGTGATATGAATTTGATTGAATTATTTTTAGCTGTGGTAAGTTTGTTTCTTCCTTCATTGCTTACTCTTCTTGCTGTTGTTGCGCTTTGCATGCCTGATAGAGAGGAGAATGATGATGATAAGACTTTGTGATGTTACTCGTTTAATGACTTGTCATGATGAAGTTGAACTTATTTTCATGGGAAATCTTGATTTTGAGGCAGCTGTTTTCTCAGTGCAGTGTATTCCAGAAGAATATGACTTTTTATTTGTTCATATGATGACGGTTGTTTGTGATATTGCTAAGGAACTTCCTGAGCCGTATTTGAGAATTTATCTTTCTGCTGTTTAGATACTTAGAGCTTGATTGGTGTAGAGATGGTTCGATTCCATCTCCAAGCATTGCTCTCAGGAGCATAAATATTTTTAGGAGGTCATTTTTAGAATGGATAAGTTGATTGGTTACAGAAGATTTACTGGAAAGAATGGGAAGAGTTACTGTGTTGCAAATGTTACCTCTGATTTTTCTCCTCGTGATGTTGAGAACGGAGCAGCAGGTCTTGCAGTGAAAGAGGTGTTTCTCCCGGATAACCTGCTTGATTACCTTAAGCCTGCTGATGTTGATAAAGAGTGTCATTTAGAGTATGAAATCACTGGAAGCCGTGCTTTCCTTGTTGGTTTCTCTGTCGTAGGTCATAAGTAATGGTTGAGACGGCTGCAGAAACTGTAGAAAGTTCCGGGGATGTTCTAACAACCCTGACTGATATTAAACAGCTCCTGACATTCCTTGTTGTGGTTGTTGTTCTTGCTATTGCATTTTTTCTTTTCAAACAGGGTTGTAAATTTATAGGTCAGTTCTTTTCGTAAATGTCGAAACGCTCCGTCAGGAGCGTCAGTAAGTGGATAAGCTCCTTGCTCTGATGAGACAGCTCCCTGCCTTTGAGGTTGTGCTTAATAAATTCGGAAGGAGGTAAATGCCTATGTTAACAGATGTTGTTACTGCTCAGATGGTGTCAGGTGTTCTTAATGAAATTGTCGGCTTACTCCCAGTAATGATTCCGGCTGCTATTAGTTACATCGCTCTTCGTAAGGGTCTCGGCTTCGTGTTCTCTACACTCAAGAAAGCCTAAGTATTTTCTATTTAATTCATTTACCGCACTTTGTGCCGGGTCTGATATAAGTTTACTGCATTTTCTTATATCTGCCCGGCATTTGTGCAGATTGGAGGTTTTTAATGTCATTTTTTAGTGAGAAAGTTTTGAAGCGTCCCCCTGCGGAAGAGATTAAGGGGTATTCGCTTCGTGAGATTGAGATTGCAAGGAAAAACTACAATTATGGTCATAATGTGTGTTTTTATACGGTAATGGTGTGCTTTATTATTTGGGCTATTCTTTGCTCTGTTTTTAGACCTAGTGTTGCTCATGCTTCTGAATTGGTTGGAGGAGATGAACCGATAGTTACAAAGTATGATAATTATGTTATTTGTTCTTCGTCTTCTGGCGCTCCTTCTGGCAAATACTTAGTTCTTGTTAATGGTTCAGGTTCGGGTGAACGTATTAGATTTGATTCTTTTGGTTATTTTTCTTCTTTGGAAGCTGTTGCCTCTGCATTGCAGAATGGTACTTTTAAATCGGGTAATTCTGGAAATTTTATATTTCCTTTTGCTGATTATGATATTGTTGAATATTGTTCGCAAGATTTTACATGGAGTGGTCAATCTTTTCAAAAAACCCCTTACCTAGTTCATACGGAAACGAGAGTGGGGGGTCTAGCAGCTCCGGAGATAGCAAAGGCGATAATGATTCAAGTTCTTGGCTTGGTTCCGTTGGTTCTTGGTTTAGCAGTCTCGGCGATAGGCTTACGGAAAGCTTTAGCAATGGTCTTTCAAAGGTTGCGGAGAGCTTAAACGGTTTAAAAAACAATATTGTATCCTCTTTTAAGGATTTGTCTAACTGGTTGACTAATCTCGGTGATAAAATCGGCGGTTTCTTTTCTGATCTGGGTGATAAGCTCGGAAGCTGGTTTGATAAACTGGGCGAGAAGTTAAAGGAAATTGGAGAATTTATTATTGACATACCGGGGAATATTATTGACCTGTTGGAGAAGCTGCTCAAGAAGTTGTTTATTCCTGACGAGGGTTTCTTTGATTCCCAGGTGCAAGAAGTTCGTCAGAAGTTTGCTTTTGCAGATTCTATTATTGGGACTGCTGAAAATGTATATTCTGCTATGACTGGAAATACTCCGGCTTCTTTATCCTCTGGCGGTGGTTCAAGTTTTGGAGCTGATGATTCCGGCTCTGGTGGCGGTTCTAGTTTTGATGGTGATGTTCCTGTTTTTACTTTTGATTTTTCGAAAGCTGATACTCATTGGAATTATGGTGGTAAAGCTGTTAAAGTGTCTCTCGCATGGCTTGAACCTTACCGGGATATCATTCAGGATATTATCCGTGTTTTTGTATGGGTTGTTTTTGTTATTAATACTTACAGGGATTTACCTAACATTATTAACGGTGTCGGCCCTGCTGTAAAGGTTACTGCGGAAGGGGGAGACAATAGTGATAATTAGTAGTTTGATGTATGTTTTGTTTCATATTGTTTCTGGCTTGCTTGGTCTTATGCCAGATGTTCAATGGGATGTATATTCTGTATCATTAACTAATTTTTACAGTGCAATAAGAATGGTTTTTTATATTGTTCCTTTGGATGTTGTTGTTCCTATCTTGCTTGCTAGTTTCGGCTTGACTGCCTTCCGCATTTTTGTATCTTTTATTAAAACAATATGGCAGATATTGCCGTTTACTTAATGGGTGGTGTATATGATTAAAAGTTTTTTATTGGTGTTTTGGCAGATACTGAAATATCCAATTATTGTTATTTTATGCGTCCTTGGTTTCTTCCTGCTGATGTATTTGTTATTTATTGGCTATGGTCTTGTATTTCAGCATAGGAAGATTAAAAAGGGTACGCATAAGCCTATAAAGAAGCGTCCTGCTCTTCTTCGTCTTGTGTGGGATTTTCCTAAGCAGCTCGCAAATGATTTTTTCGATTTAGATCCTGATGACTTTCCTTATAAAGGCTGTGTCATATTCACAGGTCGTCAGGGTAACGGAAAAACTATCGCAATGGTTGAATATGGTCTGCGTATGAAGAAAGAGTATCCTCTTTCAAAGCTTATTACTAATCTTTGTGTCTCAGGAGAAGATGATATTCTCGACCACTGGAAGAAACTTGTGACATATTCTAATGGCTCTAAGGGTGTTATCTGCCTTATTGATGAGACACAAAACTGGTTTTCTTCTACCCAGTCGAGAAACTTTCCTCCTGAAATGCTTCAGGTTATTACCCAGAACAGAAAGAACAGGAGAATTATTCTTGGTACTGCACAGAACTTTTATTTGCTTGCTAAGGCTATCAGGTCTCAGTGTACGGAAGTTAGAGAGTGTCGGACATTCTTTGGTTGTATAACTCTTGTGCGTCGCAAAGAGCCGATTCTTGACGCAGAGGGTAATGTTACTGAATGGGATAAAAAAGGCTCTTATTTCTTTGTACATGACAGAGAGCTGCGTGATTCTTATGATACTTACAAAGTTATTGAAGCGTTGTCTCATAGTGGTTTTAAAGACGGCGCTGACGTTTTAAATCGTTCTGATTCTTGAGGTGTCTCCTGTTGTACAGGAGACACGCAAGAATCAGAACATTAAAAGGGTGGTGGCTTTATGACTAAAGATGAATGGCTGTCAATTGGATATAGTAACCATGTTATTGAAGATGTTCCCTCTGACGCTAGTGTCAGGTTCTCGGTTGTTTATGCTCAGTGGTTTGTTATGAAAATGCATAAGATAAAGAGACAATCACTTGACCGGATAGAGGTTACTTACAATAAATATTATCTTGGTTCTGAACTTGAAGCCATGTTTGTTCATGCCATAGATAAAAAGGTTGTTGCTTCATTTTTGAATAACATAGTTGTTAATTATGCTGTTACTTATAAAGAGTTAGGGCGCATTTGGCAGATAGTGAATAATGTTCTTGTATATGCCCATGATATGGAGATAGGTTATTGCCCTTTGGTTGATTGGGGATTTGTCAAGCGTTCCTTGTTTGTGAATGATGTTGTTAAGCCTTTCAAATGTGAGTATATGATTAGTGATTCAGACCGTGCCGCTATTTTCCGAGGTGTTCTTGATGATAATATATATCCTTTGAAGCGTTCTGCGTGTATATTGCTGCTTATGAATTTTTCTCTTGGTCTTCGTATTGGTGAGTTGGCTTCTCTTAGATTTTCTGATTTTGACCTTGAATATAAGGTTGTCCGTATTTATAAAAACGAGGTGAAGTATTTTCCCCGTGATGATAAAGGTGTCCGTTCAGGTCCTCTTGTTTATGAGGTTGTTGATAGTGTCAAAACTGACAGCTCTTTTCGTGTGCTGCCATTAACAGAGGAGTGTATATATCTTTATAACTTGATAGTGGAATATCATAAAACTATGGGATATGACAGCAAATACCTTTGTTATGACGGAACTGATGTTATTATGACTCGGTCTCTGGAGAGAACTTTATCCCGGTTATGTGTCTTATTAGATATTAGTCATATTAATTCGCACCGTATCAGGAAGACTTACGCGTCACTCCTGCATAATAACGGTGTGCCTACTCGTGTTATAACCGACTTGTGCGGTCATAAGGATATGGAGACAACGGAGAAATGTTACATATTGACTTATGAGGGCGGTTATTCCGCTTATATGGAGCGTATTAATTACGCACTTAATAATTATATTGATAGAGGTGTAAAATGAAGACTTTAGCTTTCGGATTTCTTGCTGTGTTTATGTTGCTTGCTACAGTGTGGCAGCTTATCCAGTTTAAGGATTATATTCGATATCGCTTAGACAGATTTGTTTCTAAGCATAAAGAAAGCGCCCTGAATAATCAGGACGCTAATTAATTCCGAAAGAGCGCGAGACGGGGATCGAACCCGCGACCCCCTCCTTGGCAAGGAGGTGCTCCACCACTGAGCCACTCGCGCAAACACAATCTTCTCGCAAGAAAACTCTCTTGCGAACACAAACAAGATAATACACATAAAATATTAATCTGTCAAGTGCAAATTTAAAAAAGTTGAATCTTTTATGTTAATATTATAATATAAGAGCATGATAATATATGTTAAATAAAGATATAATAGGCAGAAATCTAGACATAAGGAGAATACGCGATGCTCAATATAGAATATGGCTCATATCAGAAATTATATGATAAATATGGAGAAGATTTTATATATGATCCTGATATGTATTTTAATAATACATATGATGAAAAATGGATTACATCAGATATAGCAAGAAAAATAATAAAAGATATAGATAAATCAGAAGTGCTTGGAGAGAATTGTATAGAAAGTCCAATACTTGGACAGATAAGTCCAAAAGATTTATCAGGTGGAGCAAAAACATTGATGTTAATTTATAATAATCCGAATTTGGTTATTAATGCTTCAGCTTGTGGAGATAATTGTGTAAAGTGGCTTTTACAGATGGCTGAAGAAAAAGATATATTTATAAGATTACTTCATAATATGAACTTTGGAACAGCATTTACAATAAAAGTTATGAATACAAATCAGGTTGTACATACTATGCCTGAATTGATACAGATAAACAGTGATATATTAAGAGGGTAAAGATGATTGGAAAATATGAGTTAGAGATTACTACACGAAGGGTTGATTATAAGCTTACACTTGAAAGAAATATAACAATATTAAGAGGAAATAGCGCAACTGGTAAATCAACATTATACAGAGCGGTAAAACAGTATGAAGATGATGGCAGAGCCAGTGGCATTAGAATTACATGTGATAAACCATGTGTAGTTCTTGAAGGGAAGAACTGGGAGAATGATTTAAGAGAAATCAATCAAAGTATAGTATTTGTGGATGAAGGGGCAAAATTCATCAATACAGAAGAATTTGCATCGGCTATAAAGAATTCTGATAATTATTATGTGTTGATAACAAGACAGGATTTATGTAATTTACCATATAGTATACATGAGATATATGAATTGAATACGGACAAAATAGGAAATAGGATGTTTTGCAAGCAGCAACGCATATATAAAAGTGATAACATTTCAGAAAATGTTATGGTATCAAATATTATAACAGAGGATTCAAAAACGGGATATGAGTTTTATAATGAATATGCTATATCACACAATATGATATGCGAGCATGCAGATGGTAAAACAAATGTATCTAAGAGAATTATAAATAAATCAAATTCAGATGTAACATTAATTGTGGTGGATGGAGCAGCGTATGGTTCAGAGATGAATAATACAATGATATTGATTAATAGTATTCCAGGGTACATATTATTTACACCAGAATCATTTGAATGGTTACTATTGAATTCAAACATTTTAAATAAGCCATATATACTGGATATACTAAAAGAACCATATAATTATATTGAAAGCAGTGAGTTTTTTAGCTGGGAAAACTATTTTACAGAGTTGCTGAATAAAGCTACAAGAGAAAGCGAAGTTGTTCCATACAGCAAGGGCAATAATAAATCCATAAGGATGTTCACAACAGAGAAGAATATGAAAAAAATTATTGAATCAAGTGATTTAAGATATTTGTTAAAGACATGATAAAAAGAGGAAGTCAGTATGAGGTGACCCCTCAAAGTTAGACTTTTGCGAGACGACTTCGGTCGTCTCGTTTTTCTTTATGCAGCTAGAAGATGGAGCCTGTATTGAACAGGACTCATCCATCCTAACTTTTCTTTTATTCGTTTCTCATTGTAGTATTTTATAAAACGTTCTATCTCGGATTTTAATTCTTCGTAGCTATAATAAACGACACCATAGTAAATTTCTTGCTTGAGTAGTCCAAAAAAGTTTTCCATTACAGAATTATCCAGGCAGTTTCCTTTTCTAGACATACTTTGAAATATTCGTTCTTCTTTTAGTCTATGGGAGTATGCCTTCATTTGGTAAGCCCATCCCTGATCAGAGTGAAAGGTTCTTCTGTATGGACAGTCTGCCGTGATTTCAATTGTTTCATTCAAAGCGTCCATTACATTTTTAGCAGAAGGTTTCTTGTCAATTCCGTAACTTATAATCTCGCCATTGCACATATCCATAAACGGATCCAGATAAAGCTTATGCATAGTCATACGTCCTTTCTCATCAACTTCATAATACTTAAACTCAGTCGTATCAGTAGTGATTTTCTGATGGGGAATATGTGTATTAAAACGCCTGCGAATCCTGTTAGGAGCAACAGTCCCAACCTTTCCTTTATAAGAACTATATTTCCTGCTCTTACGAGTATATGATGTTACCTGTAATCCGAACTTTTGAACAATGCGTTGAACTTTCTTTTTATTTATGGAATATCCCTGATTTCGAAGTTCTCCAAGGATTCTACGATATCCGTAATCCTTATGTTCTTCACGAATCTCAAGTATTTTTTTCTCAATTTCCCGATCTGGGTTTCCTCTATCAAAACGCTTTTGCCAATACATATATGTGGCTTTTGGCATACCAGTATATGAGAGAAGGTCTTTTAATTTGAACTGTCTTCGGAGACTGCTGATGATTTTTGCCGTTCTCTCATTTTTGCTTCGTCCTCTAAACGCAGTCTCCTCAGTTCTTTTAAAAATGCATTCTCGATTCTTAATTTTAGGAGCTCATCCTCTAATTCTTTTATGTGTTCAGCACTAGTATCGACACCCCTATCATCTTGAACCTGTGGCTTATTATCTATCTTAGGTTTATCCAATGTTTTTTTCCGACCTTTCTTGTGAGATCTCAAAGCATCAGGACCTGCAGTACGAAAGCGATTAACCCAGTTAGTAATCATGCTCGGATTAGTTATACCTTCCTGAATTGCTAATTCCTGATATGAGATTTCACTTGATAGATATAATTCTACAACATTAAGCTTCTTTTCAAAAGAATATTTTTCTTTTTTGCGAGAACGCGTTAGTCCTTCATCACCAAAAGCATTATAATTATCTATCCAAAGCTTTACTTTGCTGTCAGAAGGAATACCATACTTATTTGCAAGATAAGTGTAACCACCTTCGCCATTTAGGTATGATTTAACAACTTTCTTTTTGAATTCAAAACTATATTTAGCCATAAAAATACCGACCTCCAATCGTTAGATTCTTAGGTCTAACTTTTGGGGGTCGGTACAGTATCTACTGGCTTCCTCTTTAAAATAAAAATAAAAGAGCGCGAGACGGGGATCGAACCCGCGACCCCCTCCTTGGCAAGGAGGTGCTCCACCACTGAGCCACTCGCGCAAACACATTTAAGATAATAATAGCAAAATGATATTTTGTCAACACTTTTTTAGGAAAAATATTTTAAATTCTAATTTCTGAAAAATTAATATATGGGAAAGGACGTCAGGGATTTCTATTTTTTTGATAATATGGTATACTTTGCATGCTGAGTAGCAGAATTAGAAAGAATGGAGATTATTATGAATCCAGCATCAATTATGAAGCTTATGAGTGCCAAGAACAAGTTTCAGAAGAACCATACGAAGTTCGTGGCATTTCTTAACAGATGTTTTGCAGGTGGTCTTAAGGAAGGAACTATAATTGAGATTACAGTTACTAATCCTGGAGAGGCACCTATAACATCTAATATAAAGGTACAGCAGTCTGACTTAGAGCTGCTTGAAGAATTAAAAGAAATGGGTAGATAGTTTGCTTCGCAAAATAATTGCGAAATAACAAGGAGGATTGGAATGTTTGGGAATGACAAGTCCAGAAAGAACGGACTTAATATTATAGTTGTAGGAGGCGGTAAGGTTGGTGCCACTCTTGTGGAGAGACTCAGCAGGGAGAACCATGATGTTACTCTTATTGATAAGAACAGAGTTAAGCTTGATGCAATAACAGGTGCATATGATGTTATGGGAGTTGAGGGCAATGGTGCAAGCTTTGCTGTTCAGAAAGAAGCCGGTATTGACTCAGCTGACCTTCTTATATCGGTAACTGATTCTGATGAGCTGAATCTTTTATGCTGTACACTTGCAAAGAGGGCTGGCAGATGTGAGGCAATTGCAAGAGTAAGAACACCTGAATACAGTCAGGAGGCTGCCTTTTTAAGAGACAGATTAGGCCTGGCAATGATTATTAATCCGGAATTTGAGGCTGCAAGTGAGATAGCACGTGTGCTTTACATGCCGACAGCACTTGAGATTGGAACATTCGCACATGGACAGGCAGAGATGATTAAGATAAAAGTCCCTGAGGGTAACCAGATGTGTGGCCATACTCTGGCGGAGATATCCAAGGCTTCATCATCTAAGGTTCTTATATGCGCAGTTGAGAGGGATGGAGAGGTGTTCATTCCATCAGGACATTTTATTATAAGGGCAGATGATAAGTTATCTTTCATTGCATCAAGAAAGAATGCAAGGACATTTCTTGCAAGTGTAGGTTTTCAGACACATCAGGTCAAGAGTACCATGATTGTCGGAGGTGGAAGAGTTGCATATTATCTTGCAAAACAGCTCCTTAACATGGGAATTGATGTAAAGATTATTGAGAATGACAAGGAACGCGCGTTAAAGTTAAGCGAGGAGCTGCCGGGAGCTGTTATTATTAATGGTGATGGTACTGACGAGAGTCTTTTAAGAGAAGAGGGGATTGAGTATGTGGAGAGCTTTGTCCCTCTTACAGGGATTGATGAAGAGAATGTAATGCTTACTCTATATGCAAGAAAAGTATCTGAAGCCAAATGTATTACGAAAATAACAAGAATGGGATTCAGCAGTGTTATTAACAGCCTTGATCTTGGCAGTGTGATTTATCCAAGATATATAACATCAGAAGCTATCATTGCTTATGTAAGAGCTAAGAAGGAGTCTATGGGAAGCAATAACATACAGACTTTGTATCATTTGTTTGACCAGAAGGCGGAAGCTATAGAGTTTAACGTTGATAAGGAATCAGGAGTTACGGGCAAGCAGTTTATGGAACTTAAGCTGAAGGATAATCTGCTTATAGCACTTATTAACCGTAATGGTAAGATTATTATTCCAAGTGGTACTGACAGCCTTATGGTTGGAGATACTGTGGTTATTGTAACAACTCATACAGGGTTTGATGCTATAACTGATATTCTTAGATAGGAAAGGCTGGGAACATTGATATGAACAGTTCTATAGTAAGATATATTCTTGGACATGTTTTAAAGATAGAAGCGGCTCTTATGGTCATTCCTGTGATTGTTGGCGTTATATACAGGGAGAAGGCAATATCTGCATTCTTGATAACAATGGCATTATGTGCTGTATGTGGGATTCTTATGACAATTAAAAAACCTGCCAATACAGTTTTTTATCTGAAGGAGGGGTGTGTTACAACTGCACTTAGCTGGATTCTTATGAGTATATTTGGCTGCCTGCCTTTTTTTATAAGCAGGGAAATTCCTTCATTTACAGATGCACTTTTTGAGACAATATCAGGATTTACAACAACAGGAGCAAGTATATTAAGTGAAGTTGAAGGGCTGTCTCAGAGCATTATGTTCTGGAGATGCTTTACTCACTGGATTGGTGGTATGGGAGTTCTGGTATTTCTGCTTGCAGTAATACCTCTTACAGGTGGCTCTAATATCAATCTTATGAAAGCAGAGAGTCCGGGACCATCAGTGGGTAAACTTGTTCCTAAGATCAGATATACAGCAAGAATACTGTATATTATATATTTTGGGATGACTGTACTTCAGACAATTCTTCTTCTTTTTGGAGGAATGACATTCCTTGATGCACTTAATACAGCAATGGGAACAGCCGGAACAGGTGGATTTGGTATCAGAAATGACAGCTTTACAAGCTTTTCACCTTATATCCAGTGGGTTGTAACCATATTTATGATATTGTTTGGAGTTAATTTCAACGCGTATTATCTTATTGTTCTAAGACAGTTTAAGAAGGCTGTTAAAGTAGAAGAGGTAAGATGTTATTTCGGAATTATTCTTGCAGCAACAGCAATTATATTTGTTAATATATACAGAAGCGTAGGTGCTGTTGAACTTACACTGAGACAGTCAATGTTTCAGGTCGCATCTATTATAACGACAACCGGATTTTCATCAGTGGATTTCGATATGTGGCCGTCACTGTCAAAGTCGGTGCTTGTTGTGCTTATGTTTGTGGGAGCATGTGCCGGAAGTACAGGTGGCGGAATTAAGGTTTCCAGGTTTATAATAGGGATAAAGACAATATTCAGAGAGATTCAGTCATATATTCATCCTAAGAGTGTTAAGGTGATTAAGACAGAAGGAAAGCCTGTTGATAGTGAAACATGCAGGTCGGTGAGTATATATTTCATAACATTTATGATGATATTCACAGCGTCTTTACTGCTAATATCTATTGAAGGAAAGGATATTGTGACGAATTTCACTGCAGTAGCAGCGACTATTAATAATATAGGTCCGGGGCTTTCGGCTGTCGGACCGACACAGAATTTTGGAAGTTATTCTGATTTCAGCAAATATGTACTGATGTTTGATATGCTTGCCGGACGACTGGAGTTATTTCCACTGATAATTCTGTTCACACCTTCAATATGGAAGGATCTTGTAACCAAGAAGGTTTCTGAAAGGAAAATGCGTAGAATAAGAAGGGGTTAAGTATGAGTAATGTATCTGATTATTTGAAATGGAGAGGTGACCTTGATTTTAGCCAGGCACCATTTAATGACGTGGACAATTTAATACTTGCGCAGATTGCATATGTTGATTTTACTGATATTGTACCGGCACCGGGAAGTATCGAGACTATTACAATTGCGGAAGCGGCAGACACATTTTTTGATACCCATGATGAGAAGGAGATTAAGAAATGCAAATCTTTCATAGGAAAAGCTCCGTATCTTTTAAGGGAGGCAGCAGCAACAAAAAGATTTGGTTCACTTATACTTACTAATTATGTTGATTATGTCGATGGCGGCAAAGAAGAACAGTTTGCAGCATTTCATGTAAGAATCGATAACAGACTTACGTATATTGCTTTCAGGGGAACTGATGATACACTTGTGGGCTGGAAAGAGGATTTTAACATGAGTTTCTTATCCCCTGTTCCATCGCAGAAGGATGCGGTAAGATATATTGACACAACCGTGCAGCGTTCAGAAGGAAAGCTGATTATTGGCGGACATTCCAAAGGTGGTAATCTGGCAGTATATGCATCAGTATTTGCAAGACCATCAGTGAAGAAAAGAATTATTACTGTTTATAATAATGATGGTCCGGGATTTGACAGTGATTTTGTAAAGCATCCGGATTATCTGGCAATTCTGCCTAAGATTAAGAGTATTGTTCCTTATGGCTCAGTTGTTGGAATGCTTCTTAATCATGATGGGGATTATGAGGTTGTAAAGAGCAGCCAGTCAGGTCTTATGCAGCATGATTCTATGTCATGGCAGGTTATAGGACCAGATTTTGAGACTGAGCAGGAGTTAAGCCCTAAGAGTAAAAGGTTAAATGCAGCACTGAGCGCATGGATAGACGGGCTTACAAGAGAACAGAGGGCAGAATTCGTAGATACATTATTCTCACTGGTAACTGCAAGTGGTGCAAAGAACCTTTCAGAGATAAGTACAGCCAGGTTTAAGAATATTAATGCCGTTCTTAAGTCTTTCAGGGAACTTGACAAATCAGAACGTGCAATGATACTTAAGATATTTGCTTCACTTACAGGTGAGATTGGAAAAGCTTATAAGAGCAATTAATAAGGAGATAAAGAATGGGACAGGTTATATCAGCAGGAATATTGTTAGTTGTGGTTGTTGCCATATATATTGCAGTTTCATATAAGCACGAAAAAAGCGGTCTTGGGAAGGGCTGTGATGGTAATTGCGGCTCATGTGGATTAAGAAGCTGTAAAACTGACAAGAAGTGAGGCTTTAATGCGTAATACGGGGGACAGGTTAAAAGAATGCCGCATTATGAAAGGCTTATCCAGAGGGGAAATGTCAGAAATGCTGAATGTCAGTACTGACTATCTTGCCCGTTTGGAGACAGGGACACAACCGGTTACATACAGGATTATAGAGAAGGTGGCAAAACTTGAAGGCTGGAACAGCGATTATATCCTGCATGGAATAGATAATAATAATCCATTTTCAGAGTTGCACACACTATGCCCTGATTTCAGGAAAAAAGTTTTTATAAGAAATCTGCTATGTTTGTTTGACAGCATGCTTCAATTCGGGTATAAGAAAGAAAGGGTAGTGGCATATTACCATAGAATGATACTTGAGATTGTTAATGGAATGGAACTGGATGTTCCAGATAATGTGCGGACAGGATATACACTTACAGAGATAAGACGGATACATGATATGAATAAAAAGGACATGGCAAATGTGCTTGGAATATCAGAGAGAAGCTATTGTACATTAGAGAATGGTTTGTCAAGACCAGATGTAAAGACTCTACAGATAGTATATGATATGTATGGATTTAATGTGCAATATTTTCTTACGCGTAATCCACTTGATTGTGAGGCTGTAAACAATATATACAGGTGTTTTGATGAACCGTTAAGAGATTTTATTATGAGACGCATCAGGGACGACTATGATGAAATAATAATTATGAAAGGCCGGACTTATGGTAGAGATATATAGAACAGACCAGCAGGTATTAAATACATTGACAGATATTCAGGATGGATGCTGGATTAATATGGTAGATCCGACAAGCAAGGAGCTTGAGCAGATAGCAGAACGCTTTGAAATAGAACCGGAGGATATCTCATCGGCACTTGATGAAGAAGAAAGTTCGCGTATAAGCCTTGAAGACGGATATACTGTTATACTTGTGGATATTCCTACACCTGAGGTAAGACATGAGAAAAAAATGTATACAACAATTCCTCTTGGTATTATCCTTAAAAGTGAAGCAATAATTACAGTGTGTAAGGTAGATACACCGATTATTAATTATTTTGTAAGAAATAAGGTGAAAGAGTTCAGTACAAAGAAAAAGATGCGTTTTATATATCAGATGCTTTTCCGTTCAGCTTTCGTGTATCAGGCTAATCTTCGTCTTATTGATAAGAAAAGAATTGAGATAGAAGAGCGGGTTGATGGAGATACGTCAGATACTGATCTTATTGAGCTTCATGAGTTAGAATCTACACTTGTTTATTTTGCAACATCTCTTCGAGCTAACAGTATTGTGTTAGAAAGACTCAGAAGATATAAAAGACTTGAGCAGTATCCTGAAGATATGGAGCTTCTTGAGGATGTCATGGTCGAGTACCAGCAGGCTATAGAGATGACCACGATATACAGGGATGTCATTGATGGTACAAGGGAACTGATGTCATCAGTAATTGACAGTAAGCTGAATAATGTAATGAAATACCTTACTTCAATTACAATTGTGATGGCTATTCCGACAATAATATCAGGTATATATGGAATGAATGTTGGCGGAGAATGGATGCCGTTTGCAAAGACACCTTTTGGATTTGAGATAATAAGTGGAATAATACTTCTGATATGTATAATAGTTTTATGGGTATTAAGGAAGAAGAAAATGCTATAAAAGCAGTGTCTGCATTGATTGCAGGCACTGCTTTTACTTACTTATGAGTATATATTATCTGTAATTTTTCTGCCAGCGTGATACCATTTCTAAAGCCTCATTCTCAGATGATACCTTAGTAATTATAACCCCATCAAGATAGATTTCGTACACAGGAAATTTCTTGGATGTATTGCCGTGACTTACCTCAACTCTGTTGTACTTTACGCGTTCCATTAAAAGACCTCCTCACATTTAATAATAGTGTTACTAAGTAAAAACCAACAATATGTTGTATTATAGCATGCTTTTTAATAAAAGGAAATACTATATTTGGTATTGGTACTAAAGTACCAAAAAAATCAAATTAAACGCACTATTATACTTGTAAAATCGACATGTATATAATATAATTTTTATAACATGTAGAAAGATTAAGTACGTATAACTAATAATAAAAAATATAAGAGGTACATTAATATGAGCGATAATTATATTGCTGCCAGTGAGAAATTTGAGATTGTTCATAAGATGAGTAGAAGAATAGCATCTGTTGATAAGTATTGTGTTATAAGTGTTGCGAATAAAGCATTTGAAGAATATTTTGGAGAAATTAAGGAGACTCTTATAGAAGTAGTTGCACCTCAGGATAAAGAAAGACTGATGGATTTTATAGAGAAGTATGATGGAACAGCTAAGAGCGGAATGTTTAAATTTATTAACGCACAGGGCATAGAAAGATATAATCATTTATTTGTGTATGAACGAAGAGCTGTGGGCAATGGGCATATGAGAGATATTGAACTTGTTGATGTTGAGTCTATAGAGGAAGCTAATAAGAGCTTAAGAGATGATGTTTCTAAACATAAGATGCTGCTTGGACTGGATAGAGAATATACATTTACATATAACAGAGATAATGGCATATTCAGTATGTACAGGTATGATGTTGACTCAAGAGATGTCATATATAAGTCTGATATTGATGAATGGAAGAAGAGGATGCTTTCGGAGGGATATATTGACGAGAATGATAAGGAAATCTTTACTAATTTTATATCAGAAGTACGCTCTTATACGCAGACATTTTCTATAAAATTCAGAACAAGCATGCGTACATATAAAAGGGTGAAGGAGACTTTAAGATTTAAAGGAACTGTAATGAATAAAAGCGATGGAAGCAGGATTGTGATAGGTCGTGTTGTCCCTGAGGCAGACAGCCATGGCAATTATAATCAGATTACTGATATGATAGAAGAATTACAGTTTGATTCTCTTACACATGTGTATAACAAGAAAACTATTACCGCATATGCTGTAAAATGTCTCAAGGAAGAGCAGAATAACAGAGTTACGATAGCCGTTCTTGATGTTGACCATTTTAAGAAGGTTAATGATGTATATGGTCACATGTATGGTGATAAGGTGCTTGCAAGGGTTGGAAGAAAGCTTAAGGAAGTTGTAGGCGAAGATGGAGTTGTAGGACGTATCGGCGGAGATGAATTTGTTATTATATTCAATGGTATTAATGATGAGCATGCGTTAAGGGGTATGCTTCGTGCGATAAGAACCCAGATTAAGTGGGAATTTGTTGATGATTTTGAAGATTTAATGATAACATGTTCTATAGGAGCAGCTTACAGTCCTAACAACGGACATGAGTATGAGGAACTTTTCAGGAAAGCAGATTACTGTCTGTATGTAGCGAAAGAAAAGGGAAGAGACAGATATGTATTCTTCAGGGATGACCTCCATAAGGATTCATATGAGAATTCTCTTAATGCGAAGGATAAGAATGTCAATGATGGCAGGGAAATGAAGGAACTCAGATTTCTTTCAGGCATTATGGAGAATTTTTCAGAAGATGGCAAAGCAGCTATTAAAGAGCTTATACATCATATGTATGATACATTTAAACTGGACAGCATTAATCTTTACTGGGGAGCTAATCTGAACCGTGCATACTATATGGGTGTTGAGCTTGGCGGTTCACTGAATGCTGATTATGTTAAGACAGAAGGTTTTAAGAAGCTTCTGGATGGAAAGAATCATGCTGCTGTGGGATTCGTCGGAAGGCAGACAGACCTTGCACCTGAATTTGGAACAGACATGAGAGAAAAGAGAGTGTTTTCTACTGTACAATGCATAATAGGTTCACCAGATAATGTGAAAGGATTGTTTACTATTGACCGTTGTAAGGAGTCTGCACAGTGGGCTGAATATGAGATTGAGATGGCTGTTGTAACGGCTTCTCTTATCAACATTTTGGCTGAAACTGAATGTGATGAGAATTAATATATATAGTTTTTTATTACAAGATATTGTGTTTTCAATTGACTTGTCAAACTATATGTTGTATAATCAAATCTGCTTGGGAAACAGCATAAACACTGCGTTTCCAGCAGATTTTTTTAATGTAAAGGAAAATAGCCTGTATTGCTGAAAGCAGTATATACAGGGATATGATGGTCTTTTTGTGAGGGTTTGAAGTATGAAAATTATTAAAAGAAGTGGTTCAGAGGTAACATTTGATATCAGTAAAATTATGGATGCTGTATCAAAAGCTAATATGGAAGTTGTCCATAGTGAGAGATTATCAGAGGAACAGATTGAGACAATCTCTAATAATGTTGAGAGCATTTGTAAAGAGATGAACAGGTCTTTAAGCGTTGAAGAGATTCAGGATCTTGTAGAGAATCAGATTATGAATTTCAGAGCATTTTCAGTTGCAAGAAAGTATATTACTTATCGTTATAAGAGAGCACTTGTGCGTAAATCTAATTCTACAGATAAGCAGATATTAAGCCTTCTGGAGTGCAATAATGAGGAAGTAAAGCAGGAGAATTCCAACAAGAATCCTACTGTAAACAGTGTTCAGAGAGATTATATGGCTGGCGAGGTAAGCAAGGATATTACAAAGAGATTCCTTCTCCCTCCAGATATTGTAGATGCGCATGAGCAGGGGCTTATACATTTCCATGACGCAGATTATTTTGCACAGCATATGCATAACTGCTGTCTTGTCAATCTTGAGGATATGTTACAGAATGGAACTGTAATAAGCGAGACTATGATTGAGAAGCCACACAGCTTTTCTACTGCATGTAATATTGCAACTCAGGCGATTGCACAGATTGCAAGTTCACAGTACGGCGGACAGAGTATATCTTTAGCACATCTTGCACCATTTGTCCAGGTAAGCCGTGAGAAGTTTATTGGACAGGTAAGAGATGAGTTCGAGAAAACCGGAATAGATGCTTCCGAAGAAAAGATTAGAGAGGTTGCAGAACTTCGAGTAAAGGATGAAATTAAGCGTGGTGTACAGATGATTCAGTATCAGGTTATCACTCTTATGACAACTAATGGACAGGCACCTTTTGTTACTGTTTTCATGTATCTTGATGAGGTTCCGGAAGGTCAGACAAGAGATGACCTTGCACTTGTTACTGAGGAAGTATTAAGACAGAGAATGCAGGGTGTTAAGAATGAACAGGGTGTATATATTACACCAGCATTTCCTAAGCTTATATATGTTCTTGAGGAAGATAATATCCACGAAGATTCCAAGTACTGGTATCTTACAGAAATAGCTGCACAGTGTACAGCTAAGAGAATGGTTCCGGATTATATATCTGAAAAGAAAATGAAGGAATTAAAGGTTGATGCGAATGGCAATGGTCAGTGTTTTCCATGTATGGGATGCAGAAGCTTCCTTACACCATATATTGATCCAGAAACAGGAAAGCCAAAGTATTATGGAAGATTCAATCAGGGTGTTGTAACTCTTAATCTTGTTGATGTTGCATGTTCATCAGGCAAGGATATGGATAAGTTCTGGAGTATTCTTAATGAGAGACTTGACCTGTGTAAGAGAGCACTTATGTGCAGACATTACAGACTTAAGGGAACTCCTTCAGATGTTGCGCCAATTCTCTGGCAGAATGGAGCACTTGCAAGACTTAAGAAAGGCGAGACAATTGACAAGCTTCTTTATGGCGGATATTCAACAATTTCGCTCGGTTATGCAGGTCTTAGCGAATGTACTTATTACATGAAGGGTGTAACTCATACTAATCCGGAGGGAACAGAATTTGCCCTCAAAGTAATGCAGTATCTTAATGATACATGTAAGAGATGGGCAGCAGAGACTAATATTGATTTCTCACTTTATGGAACACCGCTTGAGTCAACAACTTATAAGTTTTCAAAATGTTTACAGAAGAGATTTGGTAAGATTGCTGGTGTAACAGATAAGAATTATATAACTAACAGCTATCATGTTCATGTAACTGAGCAGATAAATGCATTTGAAAAGTTAAAATTCGAATCACAGTTCCAGAAGTTATCTCCAGGTGGAGCTATCAGTTATGTTGAGGTTCCTGATATGCAGAATAACATCCCGGCAGTACTTAAGGTTATGCAGTACATTTATGATAATATTATGTATGCAGAGCTTAATACTAAGAGTGATTACTGTCAGGAATGTGGTTACACAGGTCAGATTCAGATTATAACTGATGATGACGGAAAGCTTATATGGGAGTGTCCTAACTGCGGAAACCGTAATCAGGATAAGATGAATGTCGCAAGAAGAACTTGCGGATATATCGGAACACAGTTCTGGAATCAGGGAAGAACTCAGGAGATTAAGGAGAGAGTGCTTCATCTGTAAGATTAAATATAATATGGCAGGACATGGATTAATACCGTGTCCTGCCATTATTATTAATATTCGGAAAAATATTCATGATTGGTCATGCCGTATAATGCTGCGAAAAGAATTGACAATACAACAGCCAGTATTACGAACATAACAACAAATCCAACGTCATTGATTGTCATTATAAGTGCGAGTATTGTCCATATTGCGGTATATACGATTTTAACAATAAGATTGCGCTTTATGTGTTTTGGATTCTGTGTTTTCTTATATAATGCCATGCCAACATAAGCAAATATTGTAATTATTATAAGCGGTAAAGCAAAAAGTGCTGCATATATAGCAATTATATATAAGAAAACAGATGCTGTGAAAGAAAGTCCACCATAAAATAAATGCCCCATAAATCTATATCCTGCTGTGTAATCATCAGGTGAATAGCTGCCAGCTTTAATAATACTGCCGCCGGCATTGTTCATAAGACCTCCTGCATATATAAGTAATAATATAAATGTGGCAATAAGTAAAACACTGAAAACAGTGTATATGATTGTCAGTACTTTGTCAGTTCCTTTTGCGAATTTCATTGTAATCTCCCCTCTCAATTGATAGTAAGAATATATCATATTAATTCATTATAAACAAGAAGCGACTATAATAATGGAATGGAGGCATGCCGATATATAATTAAACTAATGTGATTCCCGAAAAGGAGTTTGGGACAGGGTTATGACAAGGAGGGCATATGTCACTTACGATAAGAAGTACAATGAATAATCAGGCGGCTGCACAGGGAATAGATAATACAGATAAGAATACTGATAATTCAAAGCAAACCAAGAACAGAAAAACAATTAATGCATCGGAACTTAATCTGAAGCCATATAAAGACAATCAGATTGATGCCAAGAGGCTCCGGGCAAGAAAGCAGGCAATGAAGCTTATATCTGACGCATGGAAATCTGCTGATAAGACAGATAAGAATATTGAGGATATGAAGCTCGATAAGCTTAATAAGCTTGATGAAATCACAGAACTTAAGAATAAGGTTAGTGATTTGGAGAATGAAAAGGAAGCATACCGTGTGGACTATGGTGTAGATAAGGATTCACAGGAACAGAAAGACCTTGAGCTGCTTGAAAAATATCAGAATAACCGTTATGGTTCGGCTGAGGACACATTTTCAAAGGAAGAACTTGAACGATTAAAGGAATTACAGAACACTCCTCTTACAGAGTATCAGGAGAAGGTACTTAAGCTGAATTCATCACAGATACATTTTAAGGATGAAATTGGTCAGAAGGAACTTAAGATTGCATGCACGACAGCTTCAATTGCACTTGCCGAAATCGACAGGGATAAGTCTCAGGAAATGCTAAAGGCACAGGACTCAGCGGACCAGATAATAGGTGCTGTTGAGGGAGAGGTTAAGAATCTGCTTGTAAATGAAGGTAAAGACAACATTGACGACAAGGTAGAAGAGAATAAGGAAAAGGCTGACGAAGCAGAGAAGAAACAGGAAGAACAGCAGGAAAAGATTGACGAAAAGCGCAAGGAAAGAAAAGAACAGGAAGAGATTATTGAGGGACAGGCAGAGGCTGATAAGTTAGAGATGAATGCTAGTGTCAAAGGCAATGATATCGACCATGTAACTGAAGCTCAGAAGCAGATAGTCAGAATAATGAAAGATAATAAGCTGCTTAATGAGGATATTAAGGGAATAGATATTGATTTGAATTTCTAGAAAGCTGTAAGGAAGGACTATACATGCGGGATTGTTTTTGGGGGATTGTAACATAACAGCCGGGTTTTCTGTGCAGATGGAAAGAGATATGTCTTGGTGAGATTTGGTTTTCCTATAAGAAAACATTTTTTACATGATTAATAGGTCATTTACAGTACAATCTTAATAAAATTCAGGATAATTTCCTATCAGATAGTGAGTTAAAGCTATTTGATAGGAAAATTTGTCTTTTTTAAGGAATGTTTTGTGGAAATAAGAAACATTTTTGGAAAATCTGGTAAGGAACTACCTATAAGAAATCAAAAATGCGACTATAAAAAGGTATCAGCAGAGATGACTTTTTATCAAAGAATCTATGCAGTTAGCATTGATTGGAGTACCGGCGGTTTCAAATGTTGCTATGAAGTTTCTGCCAAGGACATATCCAGAATTAGCATAATCACTGATTTTTTTGATGGCATTACAGGCATATTCTGCATTATCCATAATGCCAAAATGTTCCCATATATATTCCTGCCTTGTTTTAACATTAAGACAGGTAAAATCCGGGTGTGTTATGATGCCAGATTGCAGCTGCAGAGGATATTCGTATCGATAAGGGATATTATAGCGATAGAGTTTGTTAGCTATGATAATTTCAGACTTAGACCGTACGCGTTCGCCATTATCGGTATAGTATTCAGCACAGTCAGGAGTGAATCCTAAAGATGTATATTCTGAGGCTTTCCAGTTTGCAGTAAAATCTTCATCTGATACAAAAACAGGAGTAACCATTTCTTTGCGGAAGCTGTTAAGTGAATCATAAATATGCTGAATTTCTGATGGATTATATTTCTTAAGTATGACTTCAAGAAAGTTTAATTCTTTCAGCAGGCATTGTTCAATTCTTAAATCATAATCTTTTTGTGCAAGTTCAATTGCAAAATTATAGTTATGCTTTTTGATATATGTTCCTTTGGTGTCATTCACTTCGACTTTATGATAATATTGGCAGCCATGAGCTTTTCTGGCAGTTCGCAGAGAACCTACAGGAGCATTAGAAATTCTTCCTTGTATATCAGCTAGTAAAAGAGACAATTGTGAATGCCTGCACATAACAGACTCTTTAATCGTGTCAGGTGCTAATGTGTCAACATGTTCCATATTATAATTCTGTATATCTCCCATAAAAATCCTCCTTTTGCAATTATAGGTAAAAGCGCTGTTTAATAAATATACTATATAAATATATAAAAATCAATAACTTAATATATTAAAAATATGTAAATGTATTGAAAAAACAAGTCTAAGCAAAATATGATGGTAAAATAAAGGAAGCTTTATAAGCAGACAATACATGATACCTATAGGTAGTCGCATAATGAAGTCTCTTATAGGAAAATTTTTTAAAAAATCAAGTGATTTTGTGGATTTTCGGATTGCAGAGAGCAGTTTTACCTATTAAAGAATAGAAATAATGAATTTTATAGGTTGAGAAGAAGCTTTTGGATTGAAAAAACGCAAAATATGCCTATAAGAGAGCAAATATTATGAATATATAGGTCGCAAGCAGCCAGCGCGGAAAAACAGAGCCGGTGGCAAAACCGCAAAAATGGAATTGTGTCAGCGAACAGAGAAAAATAGCACCCAGGCATTAGCAATGGATACAAAAAATATTGGGGATATCGAAGATATCCCCAATACAGAATTAAAAATCCACCTGCTGTACAGAACCGGCGCTGCCGTCTTCATGAAGATACATGCCGCTGCTTCGTACTTTAGCTTTAAGATTGTTATCATCATCAGTTACATGAAATGTTGTTTTGGAGCTGCCAAGACAGATTGCACCGACATTGGCTTCCTTAAGTGATAAGAGCGTGTCCTTGCCATTCTCATCTTTAACCCAGACCTTTAACTGGTCATAGACTTCATCATTCTCATCAATCCATCCGTTGCCGTCAGAATCGTATTCTGAAAGCTCTGAAAAGCCATTACCGGTCTTGGTTCCGAACAGCTCGCTGCCGTCATTGATAATTCCGTCGCCGTTCTTATCAAGAGCAAGAAAGCCACTTTCAGGATTCATCTGTGCAATAGTCTCGTCTTTACCATCACCATCAATGTCAAAACTAAAGGACTTATCAGAAATAGAAACAGGATTGCATCCAAGATTAATAACAAGTGGATCTGTCAGTACAGTGTCAAAGCTGGAAACAAATTCAATGCTGTGTTCTTCCATGTATCTGCGCGACATGGTCATATCAAGATTAAAATTAAGTTCCCTGCCGTCTGCTGTTTTAACAGTTCCAGTTGTTGAAAATGAAGTGCTTTCCTTTTCTTCATAGGTTGAAGAATATCTGGTTCTTACAGTCCATACAGTAGGAGAAATCTGGTTAGTAATAGAAAGGGTTTTTGAGGCTTTGTCAGATGAAGATGTGCCAGAGACTGAATTGCAGGATAAACTGTCAGTATCATGAAACATTCCACGGAAAGACAGAGACTGAATAAAATCCAACAGGGACATATAAACCTTTCTTGTTATTTCTGTGTAACTGAAGCTTACATTCTGCCGCATAGAAACTAAGCTGGCTTTGTTGTAAGCAGGTGTTAAAGCCTCCGTGCCTTCTGGTGATTCCTCACCAGCCAAATCCGTTTTAGAAGAATCGTCCGGGACATTAAGTCTGCCAGAACGATTGTAGAGTGGCATCATCAGAAACATGTCGTCATACTTTCTGTCCGGAGAATCAGAAGAATTACTAAAATATGATTCTTTCTGGCTTAAGCTGCTTCTTGCCTGGCTCATTCCAAAACTAAAGGAGTTACCAGAGCTGCCTGCTGCGACCATGCCGCTTGATACCTTTTGTGAGTAGTGTCTTCTTGAAGACATACTCATGTTACTGTCTGCAATTATCATAAGTATACCCGCCTTTCATCTTCAGCAATGAACACGGTTATATATAATATCGGTTTAAGCGCAGAATACTTAATATTAAAATGTCAACTAAAGAACTTTTATAAAATAACTTTACAAAAGTACTGGAAATTCTTATTTAACTGTTGTAATATGATAGCAGAGAAATATCTGCATAAGCAGAAATAAATTATTGAGCCGTAAACTGGCAGAAAGAGGTCATATATGTGGACAGCAGATTTAGGAAATGGACGATACAAGAATCCTATACTTTACGCTGATTATTCAGATCCAGACGCAATCCGTGTCGGTGATGATTATTTTATGATATCATCAAGCTTTTCTAATGCTCCGGCTATGCCGTTGCTTCATTCTAAGGACCTTGTAAACTGGAAGGTTGTTAACTACATTTTGCCTGAAGTTCCAGAATTCAGATATAGAAATCCAATTCATGGATGCGGAGTGTGGGCACCTGCAATAAGATATCATGAGGGTACATATTATGTGTGCTTCCCAATGCCGGATGAAGGAATATATATGACTACAGCAACAGACCCTTATGGTGAGTGGAGTAAGCCAGTGAATATAAGACCGGGCGCAGGCTGGATTGATCCATGCCCATTCTGGGATGAGGATGGAAAGGCATATCTTGTTGCAGGAGTTGCCAAGAGCCGTATCGGATACAAGAGTGTGCTTCATATGGTAGAGATGCAGCCAGATGGAATGGGGCTTATTGGTGAGGAAAAGATTATATTTGACGGTAACTTAAATGACCAGATTACAATAGAAGGTCCTAAGATGTATAAGCGAAACGGATGGTATTATATATTTGCACCGGCTGGCGGTGTTAAGACAGGCTGGCAGACAGTGTTAAGGTCGAAAAATGTGTTTGGACCATATGAGTATAAAGTGGTTATGAGACAAGGAGATTCTCCTGTAAATGGACCTCATCAGGGTGCATGGGTTGACACAGTTACAGGACAGGACTGGTTTATACATTTTCAGGATGTGTACGCAGCGGGCAGAATAACACATTTGCAGCCAATGAGCTGGGAAAATGACTGGCCTGTAATTGGAGTTAAGAAAGATGGCAATGATTACGGCGAGCCTGTGATGGAGTACGAAAAACCTGATGTCGGTGCAGTTTATGAGATATGTGAGCCGGATACTACAGATGAATTCACAGAAGATAGCTTGGGACTGCAGTGGCAGTGGAACGCCAATCCTGATAGTGACTGGGCACAGTTTGGTATTGATGAAAGCGGAAATGTGTCTGATGATGGTTCTTATATAAAGCTTAATGCGGTTGGCAGAGCATCAAACAGACCAATTGGCGATTACAGAAATCTTCTCCTGCAGAAGTGGCCGGCACCGGAATTTAGCTGTATTACTAAGATGAATATCAGCGGAATGGCTGATGGTGATAATGCCGGATTCATTCATATTGGAATGGATTATCTGGCAGCAGATGTGACTGTTAAAGGCGGTAAGATGGAAGTGTATGCAGTAAAGGGTGTGCAGCAGTTTGACTGTGACCAGGCTTATACTAAAGAGACTAAAGAATTGCTTGCTTCATACGATAATCTTAAGGAAATATATTTCAGATACACAGTTAAAAAGACAGGAACTAAAGATCATGTCGAGGGTGGATTTCCTGTTAAGGAAGCACCTGTTGAGACAGTAACAATAGAGATAAGCACAGACGGAAAAGAATACACCAGCCCTGTTTCCGTTATTGCCAAAGCCGGAAGATGGGTTGGTGTAAAGAGCGGTGTATATGTATCACATGATAATTCTGCCAATAGTGCAAACAAAGGCTTTGTTACGGTAGATTATGTAAGATACAGCCGTTAAATATTCTTAATGTTTTTCTTAGCCCACAATTCAAGGGCTTTCGCATTATTGGAAATAAGGTCGAGGGATTCAAGTATCTGCTTGAATTCCTCCTGTTCTCCAATATCAACCTGTCCATCAGCAGAGATATTGATAATAGAAGCACGCAGGTTTTCAATATCATTCAAAGAACCAAGCATTTTTAATGATAATCTGTCAAATGAATTAATCTCGACTTCCTTCATTGTAAGCCTTCCAATCGGACATTCGCTTGAGCAGTAATTGTAGCAGAGTTCAGGAGCGTTGTAGCATTTTGACATAGATACAACCTCGTCTGCATAAGGTGTTACATTGCCAAGTTCAATTCTTGCAAGTCTTGTTCTGTCTATACCTACGACATCTGAAGCTGCTTCACGGCTTTCAAAGTCAGTATTTTTCTGTGCAGCAGAAAATCTTGCCTGATAATATTTGTTATCAGATGCTTTAGTTGCTTTCTTCATAGTTAATAATTCTCCCCTTGGTATATTTAATGAGTTAGTAAAATACATGATCTCCGATAACGGTTCCGCCCACATCGACAGAACTGTCATATACATGAAAATATAGTGCGTTAATATTGATATGACCATTAAGCACATCAATGGCTGCCTGGGTGCAGGCTGCATTTGCACCTCTTGCAAGTACTATTGCAAATCGTCCGCTGGCAACAGGTGAAAACTGGTAAGGTGCATATATTACGCCACTTATGCTGTTGGCAAAGCGAGGGTCAGCAACTCTGTTGATAACAACACTTCCTACAGCACATTTGCCCTCATATGACTGGTTGCCGGCTTCACATTCGATAATGGCTGCCAGCATGGCAACATCTTCAGCAGTGTGATTCTTAAGAACGTTGTTAAGAGCGTTCTGGTCAACCATAGCAGAACCGGAAGATGAATTACCGCCTGTGTTGCTGGAATTGCCAGAGTTATTGGCTTTGTCAGCCTCTTCCTGTGCTTTTCTTGCAGCTTCAAGAGCTTCCATTTCACGGCGCTGACGCTCTAACATTTCCTGTTCAATCTGTTTTTCGTATTCGAGTGCAAGTGCTTCTGCATCAGTAATGCTGTCACTTGTAGTGTCAAGCTCTGTCTGACACTGTGAGAGAAGCGCAGCAAAATTATCAGCTTCGCGGGAGGCATCATCTTTAAGAGTGACAAGTTCAGCCATTTCTTGTTCAAGCTTTGCCTGAGTTTCTTTAAGAGAAGCCAGAAGGTCACTTAATTCCTGCATCTTCTGGTGGTCATAATTAGAAATCTGCTGGATATATTCTGACTTGGATAAAAGGTCAGAAAGGCTTTCAGCTGACAGAAGCGTTGACAGAATAGTAGCATTATTATTCTCATACATGAACTGGATTCGGAGCTTCATGGCGGCATACTGCTGGTCAATCTCTGCCTGCATATCAGCAACCTGGATATTGGTAGCATCAATCTCTGACTGTTTAGCATTAACTGCATCCTCAATAGAAGAAAGCTTCTCTCCGGAAGCAGACAGCTTCTCGTTAAGCTCTCCGTAAGATGCATTGAGTTCGCTCTGTTTATTCCTTAATTCTTCAAGCTGTTTATTAACAGCATCGAGGTCATCCTGTGTATCAGCCATCAACTGGTCAGGATAAGCAAAAAATGGAACAGCAGATGTAGCTGCCATAATCAAAGCAAGACCGGCGACTGTTAAATTCCGTAATTTAAATCTGATAAAGTATTTCACATAGACTCCTGATAATCATTATATTTTTATAAATAAAAAACAATATTAGTATAAAATGTGCTGGAATAAATTGCAAGCCAAGCTTTCCATGGTGTATATTAATTGAGGAGTGCGGATTGGGAATTGGTCTGCATCCTTCGACTTGCGTACATGACGTTGCGGCATCTGACTATAGCATACGCTTTCAGGAATCCTGCGCTTAGTGTAACTAAATGCCGCTATCTACAGAGTTTATTACGGTGTGTCAAATCAAACGCGCTTCGCTTGAACGAGATTTGACGCACCGCCCTAATGTATATAGCGACATTAAGTTACACACAGCGCGGGATTATTCAAGCGTATGCTATAGTCAGACACCGCAACTGATATACACAACATTTAAGATGCAGACAAGTTCCCAATCCGAAGCCCGCAATAAAATAAAAGGAGTATCCGATGCTTGAATTAAATGATATAAAGAAAGACTATGTGTCCGGTTCGACTACTGTGAGTGCACTTAAGGGCATTAATCTTAGGTTCAGGGATTGCGAGTTCGTGTCGATTCTTGGACAGTCCGGCTGTGGTAAGACTACTATGCTTAACATTATAGGCGGACTTGATAAGTATACGAGTGGTGACCTTAAGATAAATGGAGTGTCAACTAAGAATTATAAGGACAGAGACTGGGATTTTTACAGAAATAATTCTATTGGTTTTGTGTTCCAGAGTTACAATCTGATTCCGCACCAGACTGTTTTATCTAATGTAGAGCTTGCACTTACGCTTTCAGGTGTATCTAAGGCTGAGAGAAAGAGAAGAGCTATAGAGGCACTTGAGAAGGTTGGACTTGGAGAGCAGATTCACAAGAAGCCTAATCAGATGTCAGGTGGACAGATGCAGAGGGTTGCCATTGCAAGAGCACTTGTAAATAATCCTGATATCCTGCTTGCTGATGAGCCCACAGGAGCACTTGATACAGAGACAAGTATCCAGATTATGGAGCTTTTAAAGGAGATATCAAAGGACAGACTTATAATTATGGTAACTCATAATCCGGAGCTTGCCAAGGATTATTCTACAAGAATAGTCAGATTATTAGATGGTGTGATAACTGATGACTCTGATCCATATACGTTAGAAGATATGGAAGCTGATATCAGGGCTAAAGAGGCTGCTAAGGTTAAGACATCAGAAAAGAAGATTAAAAAGTCAGGAAAGAAGCAGAAAACATCTATGTCATTCTTTACAGCACTTTCGCTTTCCTTTAATAACCTGATGACTAAGAAAACAAGAACGATTCTTACTGCATTTGCAGGAAGCATAGGAATTATCGGTATTGCAATGATTCTTTCTATCTCAAATGGTATCCAGTTATACATTGACAGGGTTCAGAGAGATACGCTTTCAAGCTATCCTATAACGCTTCAGGCAGAGTCGATTGATATAAGCAGCATGGTTACAAGCATGACAGGCAATTCGGATTCAGAAGAGCATGAGGATAAGTCTAAAATATATTCTAACGATATCATGGGTGACATGATTAATACCATGGTAAAGGAAGTTAAAAGCAATAACCTTTCAGAGTTTAAGAAATACATTGAAAACGGCGGCTCTGGCATTAAGTCATATGTAAGTGATATCCAGTATTCATATGATGTTCCTCTTAACATTTATATGAAGGATACTTCTAACGGTGTAGAGCAGTTAAACCCAAGTACAATGTTTGATTCGATATATGGCGAGGGTGCAACAAGCACATCTTCTGCAATGTCATCAGGCATGGGTATGGGGATGTTTTCTAACAGCAGTGTGTGGAACCAGCTTTTAGGAAACCAGCAGGTTCTTGATGAGCAGTATGATGTCCTCGCAGGACACTGGCCAGAGAATTACAACGAGGTTGTGCTTGTTACAGATAAGAATAACGAGGTTGATGATTATACACTTTACTCATTAGGACTTAAAGACCCTGAGGAAGTAAGAACACTCTTTAAGAAAATGATGGTTGGTGAATCATACGAAACAGAAAAGGATATAAGCTATACATTTGACGAGATACTTGATACAGAGTTTAAGCTTGTTATGCCTACGGACATGTATAAGTACAATGATGTGACCGGTACATGGGACGATTACAGCAAAGATGATAAGTATATGACAAATGTTGTAAATAACGGAACTGACATTAAAGTATGTGGAATAATCAGACCTAATGATGACGCAGTCAGCACTTCAATTTCAAGTGGAATCGGTTATACAGCAAAGCTTACTGAATATATTATCGAAGAAGTAAAAAACAGTGAGATTGCCAAGGCACAGCTTGCTGATACAAGCGTTGATGTATTTACAGGAGTTCCATTTGACAATGACAGGAATACAGAGATTACAATGGATGATGTAAATGCATATATGGCAACACTTTCACCAGAGGAAAGCGCTCAGATGCAGGCAATGACAAGTGGAATGAGCGATGACCAGATACTACAGCTTTTCTCAGCGTCACTAAAGGCTAGAACAACAGATGCAACATTAGACAGCAATAAGTCGAAGCTTGGAATTACAGACCTTGATACACCTTCACAGATAGATATATATGCAACTGATTTTGATTCTAAGGAGAAGGTTCAGAATATTATCAAGGATTACAATAGGCTGCAACAGGACGATGGCAAGGAAGAAAATGTTATTAACTACACAGATTATGTTGGAATAATGATGTCATCAGTAAGTACAATTATTAATGCAATTTCATATGTTTTAATAGCATTTGTTGCAATATCACTTATAGTTTCTTCGATAATGATAGGTATTATCACATACATATCAGTACTTGAAAGAACTAAGGAAATTGGTGTATTAAGAAGTATTGGTGCTTCTAAGAAAGATGTTTCAAGAATATTCAATGCAGAGACACTTATTGAAGGTTTTGTCTCAGGCGCACTCGGCATTGTTGTAACTTTATTGCTGTGCATACCTGCAAATGCGTTGATTAAGCACCTTACAGACATTTCCAATGTTGCACAGCTTCCGGTTGCAGGAGGAGTAATACTTATAATAATAAGCATGTTCCTTACATTTATTGCCGGACTTATTCCAGCAAAGTTTGCAGCTAAAAAAGACCCTGTTGTGGCATTAAGAAGTGAATAATGTCTTTACTTTAAAACTTCACTGTGTTAAAATTTAAAAGTAATAAGCCAATGCTATTTTGGAAAACCGGGGTGGACAATTATGAATAATAAGTTAAAGACACAGGCTGTTGAGCAGCTTTTTCAGGCAATATTAAGTCTTAAGGATTTAGATGAAGCATACGATTTCTTTGAGGATGTATGTACAATTAACGAGATTTTATCCTTATCCCAGAGATTTGAGGTTGCCAAGATGTTAAGAGAACACAGGACATATCTTGATATTGCGGAGAAGACAGGTGCGTCTACTGCGACAATCAGCAGGGTAAACCGTTCGCTTAATTATGGTAATGACGGGTATGACAGAGTATTTGAAAGACTTGGCGTGCTTGAGAAAGAGTCAGAAGATAATAAGTAATATATGAAGCAATGTAAAAGGGAACTGTCAGTACTGGCAGTTCCCTTAATTTATACGGATTATTTCTTTTTGTCTGTTTTATCAGACTTCTCAGGCTGCTTTGGCGCATGCTTGGCAGAGTAATCATCAATCAGACTTTCAATCATGTTCTTCTTCATGTATACATCAAAGCTTAAAAGACATACAAGACTGAAGAACTGTAAGAATTCTCTGTCATCATCATCCTTTACATCGGTAAATGCATTGCTTGCCTGTTCAGACTTTGCAAATATATCTTTAGATAAGGGCCTTGCAAGAGAGGATTCCATTGAAAATATCTCTTTATATATATAATCCAGATCCGGCTTGGAACCTTCATCAAAGAATTTCTCAGTGAGAGGATTGAGCATTTTCTGTATATCACTTATTGAGAGAATGTTCTTAAAGTAATAGATAAATGTAAGGATATATATATGCTCCTTAGAGTACTTTTTCTTAACTGGTGATGGCAGCAGATTGTTCTTGGCATAGTTGTTAATCATTGTTTTGGTTAGTACTTTATCATCAGTGGTACGCTTTGTATCGTGAAGATGTTCATACATAAATGTTGTAACCTGATCCATGTACAGGTTGATGTTAGGCACATCTCCGGGTTTTATATAATTAAGAGCGGACATATCTTTAAGAATACCACTCATAAGCTCTTTAATATCGTTGTTCATATGTTCCTCATTTCTTTAAAAATGCGTATTCATGAGAGAATACATTTATATTAATGCTTAAGCTATATTATATAGTTTTTAAAACCACATTTCAAGTAGGAATAATATAATGAACTTTAGCATAGTGTAATGTGCATATTATGATATTTTAATTTTTATTACAAGAATATAAAATATGTTTCATAGGAGCAAATATTCGTGACTTTTTACTCCTGATATATTATAATGAAAAAGGTTTTTTAAGAATTCTGGGAGACAGAATTCGGATGCACCAGAGGGTGATATGTGCCGGAAAGCGGCACAGGAATGGAGGATTATTATGGGTATTTTAACAAGATTCAAGGACATTATGAGCGCTAACATCAATGCACTTCTCGATAAGTGTGAAGATCCAGAGAAGATGATTGACCAGTACATGAGAAATCTTGAGAGCGACCTTGGAAAGGTTAAGGCAGAGACAGCTTCAGTTATGGCTGAGGAGACAAGATGTAAAAGAGAGCTTGATGAATGCACAGCAGATGTTGCCAAGTATCAGTCATATGCAGAAAAGGCTCTTAAGGCTGGCAATGAGGCAGATGCAAGAACATTCCTTGAGAAGAAGCAGCAGTTAGTTTCTAAGCAGGCTACATTACAGCAGACATATAATATTGCAGCAGACAATGCAGCTAAGATGCGTCAGATGCATGATAAGCTCTGCAAGGATATCCAGTCTCTTGAAGCGAGAAGAGATGCAGTTAAGGCTAAGGTTGCAGCAGCTAAGGCTCAGGAGAGAATCAACAAGGTTGGTTCAAGTGTTAACAGTGTTGGAACAAGCATGGATGCATTCGGTAAGATGGAGGCTAAGGCTAATAAGATGCTTGACGCGGCTAATGCAATGGCAGAGCTTAACCAGACACAGCTTGAGGCAGATGTTGACAGTCTTGCAGCTAAGTATGATGCAGAGCCGGCTAACACAGCAGTTGATGATGAATTAGCAGCACTTAAGGCTCAGATGGGCTTATAATTCAGAAGCATATTTATAACAAGATAAGCAATACATAGATAAGGAGAGGGAACATGGGATTATTCAAAGGGCAGTTTGCCAACGTAGTTGAATGGGAAGAGTACAGAGATGATATAATCTTCTGGAAATGGACCAACAGAGAAATCAAGAAAGGCAGTAAGCTGATTATCCGCGCCGGCCAGGATGCAATCTTTATGTACAATGGTAAGATTGAAGGTATTTTTAAGGACGAGGGAAGCTTTGATATTGAATCACAGATTATTCCATTCTTATCAACACTTAAAGGCTTTAAGTTTGGCTTCAACAGTGGAGTAAGAGCTGAAGTTTTATTCGTTAATACTAAGGAATTCACAGAGAAGTGGGGAACTAAGAATCCTATTCTTATTCCAACACAGGCACTTCCAGGTGGCATGCCAATAAGAGCTTTCGGTAACTTCTCGTTTTCAGTATCTGATTACATTACGCTTATAGACAAGGTAGCAGGTGTAAAGCAGATGTACACTGTTGCAGATGTTAAGGAAAGAATATCAGCAGTTCTTGACCAGCTTCTTATGAAGTGGATTTCTAAAGAAGGCAAGGATATGTTTAATCTTCAGGCTAATGCTTATGATATCTCAGCGGGTATTAAGACAGACCTTGATATGGAGATGAGCAAGTTAGGAATCACAATAACAAGCTTTACTATCTCAAGTTTCTCTTATCCGGAAGAAGTACAGAAGATGACTAATAAGGCAGCTTCTCAGGCAATGGTTGGAGATATGAACAGATATACACAGATGGCTATGGCTGATAGTATCGGCAATTCAAGAGGCGGTTCGAATATTGCCAGTGATATGATGCAGCTCCAGATGGGAATGCAGGTTGGACAGCAGATGATGAATAACATGAATACTGCAATGAATAATAATGCAAATGTGTCAGGTGGCACAGCACCTAAGTTCTGTCCTAACTGTGGAACACCAACTAATGGCGCTAAGTTCTGTTCTAACTGTGGAACAAAGCTTGCATAAGCTGACAATTAGTAATATGTGAATTTAATAAATAACAATCAGGGATGTTGTCATATTGGCTTGGCAACATCCCGTTGTTTTTGTATAATGTGGTAGTTGGCAGAAATAAGGTGGATATAGATTTCACATTTGCATGAAGGTGGATATATGAGATTAGAAGATTTGAATGACAGCCAGAAAAGGGCAGTTAAATATACAGATGGCGCGCTACTTATTATTGCTGGGGCAGGCTCTGGAAAGACGCGTGTGCTTACGAACAGAATTGCATATTTAATAGAAGAATGCGGAGTAGACCCATATAATATTATGGCAATTACATTTACTAATAAAGCTGCAAGAGAGATGAAAGAACGAGTTGAGACTACTGTGGCACAGGGTGCAGGGGCTGTATGGGTAAGTACATTCCACTCAACATGCGTGAGAATTTTAAGAAGATACATAGACAGAATTGGATACGATAATAACTTTACGATATATGATACGGACGATCAGAAGTCTGTAATCAAGGATATATGTAAGAAGATGAATATAGATACGAAGATGCTTAAAGAGCGTGCAATTATGAGTAAGATTTCATCTGCTAAAGATGAGTTAAAGACTCCTGATGAGTTCGAGCTTGAGGCAGGTAACGACTATAATCTTAGAAGAATCGCAGGTGTATACAGAGAATATCAGAAGACGCTTAAGCTTAACAATGCGCTTGATTTTGATGACCTGATATTCAAGACGGTTGAGCTGTTCCAGAGTGATGCAGAGGTACTTGAGCATTATCAGGACAGATTCAGATATATAATGGTCGACGAGTATCAGGATACTAATACATCACAGTTTAAGCTTGTTGCAATGCTTGCAGCAAAGTATGGCAATATATGTGTGGTTGGTGATGATGACCAGTCTATATATAAGTTCCGTGGAGCAAACATTTATAATATTCTTAACTTTGAAAATGTGTTCACAGGCGCTAAGGTTATAAAGCTTGAGCAGAATTACCGTTCGACGCAGACTATTCTTAATGCTGCAAATGCGGTGATAAGTAATAATATTGGCAGAAAGAGCAAGTCACTCTGGACAGATAACGGAGAGGGCGAGAAGGTTAATTATACTTTGTATGAGAACGGGTATGATGAGGCAGAAGGCGTTGCGAGTGGTATTGCAGAGTATGTAAGGGATGGCTGGAATTATAATGATGTTGCCATTCTTTACAGAACTAATGCACAGTCAAGAGCACTCGAAGAAAAGCTGATGATTCACAATATTCCATATAAGATATATGGCGGACAGAATTTCTATCAGCGAAAGGAAATCAAGGATATTCTTGCTTATCTAAAAACTATTGATAATGGTCTTGATGGTCAGGCGGTTAAGCGAATTATAAATGTTCCGAAGAGGGGAATTGGTAATACAACGATTGACAGATTGCAGGAATATGCAGATTTTAATGATATTACTTTCTGGGAAGCACTTGTCAATGCAAAGGATATTGACACAATAAAGAATGCGGCACTTTCCAAGTTAGAGCCATTTGTTGACCTTATTGGAAGACTGCGTGCCAAGGAAGAATTCATGTCATTAAAGGAACTTGCTGAGGCTGTAATTGAGGATACAGGATATATCGAGAGTCTTTCACAGAATGAAACAGTGGAAGAGGTTGAGGCAAGACGCGAGAATCTGGATGAATTCATTAATAAGGTTGTAAGCTATGAGGAGGGCTGTAAGGAAGCAGGTGAAGAGCCTACACTTTCAGGACTGCTTGAAGAAGTTGCATTAATAGCGGATATTGATAATCTGGATGAGTCAGAGCCTCATGTAATGCTGATGACACTGCATAGTGCGAAAGGTCTGGAATTCCCAATCGTGTATATGACAGGAATGGAGGATGGACTTTTTCCAAGCTATATGACAATTGTGTCAGATGATTCAACTGAGATTGAGGAAGAGAGAAGACTGTGTTATGTAGGAATAACAAGAGCAGAGAAAATACTTAATCTTACAAGTGCCAAGTCGCGTATGGTGCGTGGTGAAACACAGATGAATAAGGTTTCAAGATTCATTAATGAAATTCCTAAAGAATATATGCACATAGAAAACAATTCCAGTGGGTATGCTAAAGGCAGGATTGCATATGGCGGGACATCAGATGAGCCAGATACAACAGGCATTAACATGCGTGCAACAGCCAGATCAATTCTTAGCAGCTACGGAAGCGGCACACCAGGCGGAAGGGCAGCAGGAACATATAGTTCAAGAAAGGTTAAGATAAATGGTGGTTCTAATCCGGGATTTGGAAAAGACCCTATGGAATTATTTGATCTTAAGAAACCAGAAAAGAGAAAGACTCCGGCAGATTCTGTAAGAAGTGCTTATGCAGGAATGCCTACACGAAGCGGCTTATCTTCAAGAAATGTAATAGGTGCTGCAAGAGGTGCAGATATAAGTGCAAAATCTTCAGGTGGACTTGGCTACAGTGTCGGTGATATGGTGAGCCATGTGAAATTCGGTGAAGGAAAGGTACTTGCTATAGAGGATTCAGCAAGAGACTATATGGTAACAGTTGAATTTGCAGAGTACGGACAGAAGAAAATGCTGGCAGGATTTGCCAGACTTAAAAAACTATAATGACAAATGTTTAACGCTATGCTATAATACATTTATTAAATCCGTGGTATGAAAGGAGATATTGTTATGAGTAAAGAAAAATTAGATGAGCTTATCGCAGCTACTAAATTAGGAGAACTTATTAGCAAGAAGGAAGATGAAGATAAGAAATGCTGCAAGAAGTGCAGCACAATTATCATAGCTGTTCTTGCTATCGTTGGTGCAGTTGCAGCAGTTGCTGGTATCGCTTATGCTGTATACAGATATTTTACACCAGATTATTTAGATGACTTCGATGATGAAGATTTCGAAGACGAAGATTTTGACGATGATTTCGAGGATGAAGACATCGAGAAGTAATGTAATAAGTGCGATATGATTGAAAGCCACAGCCGGCTTGATATGTCCATTAGGATATGTCAGCGGTTGTGGCTTTTTTATTGCATAATATTTAATTATTTCTTAATTGACATAGGGGTGTAATCAGTGTTATATTACTCAACCCTGTTATTAAGCAAAATTTAAGGGGAGGAAAGGAAATCGGGAATTTATGACATTTTATCAGGAGTTACAGTTAAGTTCGGCTGGTTCAAAACAGCTTATCAAGAACACACAGGATTCTAAAGAGAAAAGAAGACATATTCTTATATATAATTTTAAGGTGTATCTGGTTATGATATTCTGCGTCGCAGTAGTTACAGTATTCAGTAAGCTGCTGGGGAATAATAACAGTGTTGTCGGAGTTACAGTGCTTCTTGCGGTGCTGGTATTAAGACAGGCGGATTTTGGAATTAAGACATCACATGGATTGATTTCGATAATGGGAATATATGCGATATTGATAGCAGGACCGAGGGTTTCCAATATGGTACCGCCAGTTGCTGCATTTGTAATAAATGTTGTGTGTATTATGCTTCTTATGATAATGGGATGTCACAATGTAATTATGTATAATCATTCAACATTCGTTCTTGGGTATCTTTTGCTACAGGGATATGATGTCACAGGGCATGAATATATGATGAGAGTTGTGGGACTGCTTGCCGGGATGTTAGTATGCATGATTATTTTCTATAAGAATCAGAGGAACAGACCATATAGAAGAACATTCTGGGATTTGTTTAAGGAATTTAATATTAATTCAGCAAGGACAAGATGGTACATTAAGCTTACATTTATCGTATCAAGCGCTATGCTGATTGTTTCACTGATGGGACTGCCTAGGGCAATGTGGATTGGAATTGCGTGCATGTCAGTGTGTCTGCCGTTTTCTAAAGATGTTGATAAGAGAATTGGAAACAGGGCATTGTTTAATGTTGTTGGATGTGCGATTTTTGCAGTGATGTATATAGTACTGCCAGAATCAATGTATCCGTATATAGGCATGATAGGTGGTATCGGAGTCGGATATTCCGCTGGTTATGCATGGCAGACAGCTTTTAATACATTTGGCGCATTATCAATTGCGGCGGGACTTTTTGGAATGCCTTATGCGGTTGCATTACGTATAGGACTGAATGCTGCCGGGGCTGCTTATACATGGCTGTGTGACAAGGTACTTGAAAGAATACATTCTGCAGTGCAGGCAAAGAATGCCAGCGTGGTTGAGTAAATGTGACTACTATACTTTAGCACATTTTTCTGATAAAATTATACAAGGTATGCCGTTATGTGAATAAGTGCTGCCAGAAACTATTAATATGTTAATAACAGGCACAATTCATGTGCGGAATGGAGTATAGATTGAAAAAAGGAAGCGTATACGAAGGTAAAGTTGAAAAGGTTGATTTCCCTAACAAGGCGACAGTGTGGGTGACAGATGAGGACGGACAGAAGGAAAAGGCAATCGTCAAGAACGCAATTCCTGGACAGACTGTCAGATTCTGCGTGAATAAGAAAAGAAAAGGACACTGCGAAGGCAGACTTATGGAAGTTGTTGAGAAGAGTCCGCTTGAAACCAGCCCGGCATGTCCACATTTTGGCAAATGCGGTGGCTGCACTTACCAGACAGTAGCTTACGAGGAACAGTTAAAGATTAAGAGCGCACAGGTGGAAAAGCTTCTTAGCGAAGTTGTTTCGGGTGAGCTTCCATTTGAGGGGATAATCGGAAGTCCGGTTACAGAAGAATACCGTAATAAGATGGAATTTTCATTTGGCGATGAGTACAAGGACGGACCTCTTGCACTCGGACTTCACAAACGAAACAGCATGTATGATATTGTTCCAGTTACAGAATGTAAGATTATTGATGAGGATTACAGAAAGATTCTCACATGCGTTCAGGATTATGCAATAGAGAAGGAGCTTCCTTTCCAGCACAAGTTAAGCCACGAGGGGTATCTGCGTCATCTTCTTGTAAGAAAGTCTGTAAAGACAGGGCAGATTCTTGTTGATATCGTAACAACGACTCAGATTGAGCATGATTTCACAGAGCTTGTAAACTGCCTGACATCAATTGAATATAAGGGCACTCTTACAGGTGTTCTCCATACATTTAACGACAGCCTTGCAGATGCAGTAATTAACGAGAAAACTGAGCTTCTGTATGGTCAGGATTATATTGAGGAGGAACTTCTGGGCTTACGTTTCAGGATAACTCCGTTCTCATTCTTCCAGACTAATTCTCTTGGAGCGGAAGTGCTTTACTCTAAGGCACGTGAGTATGTGCTTTCTGGCGGATTTGGAGATGTGGCTGGCAGCAAACCGGTTATATATGACCTGTATACAGGTACTGGTACGATTGCACAGATGTTATCTCCGGTTGCCAGCAAGGTTATCGGTGTTGAGATTGTTGCGGAAGCTGTTGAGGCTGCCAAGAAGAATGCAGCCCAGAACGGTCTTACTAACTGTGAGTTCATTGCAGATGATGTCTTAAAGGCACTTGATAATATTGAGATTAAGCCAGATTTCATCCTACTTGACCCACCTCGTGACGGAATCCACCCTAAGGCACTTGAAAAGATTATTGATTACGGTGTCGACAGAATGGTGTACATTTCCTGCAAGCCTACTTCGCTTGCAAGAGACCTTATTACTCTGCAGGAGAGAGGGTATAAGGTGGAGAAGTGTTGTTGCGTTGATATGTTTCCTAATACGGGGCATGTGGAGACGGTAGTCTTGATGTCAAAAGTGAACCCCGGCAAGTAAAAAAAACAGTAAATAAAAGGCTTTTCAGAGAGCTATCGTTAAAGAGTACGATTGGCTGCTGGAAAGCCTTTCTTTTTATGTTTGAAAATTGCTTTGTGGGAATTGGTCCACAATGCAGGGTTGACACTAGGGGATAGATAACAAGAGAAAATGAACCCTGGGGTTCACCTTATAACGATAAGAAAAATGAGAAAAACAGCGGCTAGAAAGGTCTCCGGCCGCTGCACGTAATTAACGATAATTCTTATTGTAGAGCTCTTTTGCATAGGACTGCATTTTCTTAACGTAATCGTACGCCTGACTCTTTCCCTTGTTCAAATTAACTTGTTTAAGAGCATTGCTGATTTGTGGATCTTCCATCAGAAGAGAGAAGATAGCTTTAGCTTCTGGGTACTTCAGGGATACCTCGTTGATGAGAGCGTCGATCATCATCAGGCTGAGAACTGAGTTTTCCGTGTTAGCATCATCAGCTGGTTCCCAACCACTGCTATTTGTATCATCGTCGCTATTGTCATCCATAAACTTGTCTAATGAAATATAGCTCGAGAGGTACTGATCCTTTTCTGGACGATTACATCCTTCGCATTTATTGCACTTAGGGCAGCGGATGTATTCTCCCTTGCTATTAAGAATTAAGCATCTCTTTTTGCGAGTCGATTCAAGATATTGATCTTTCTCTTTCCAGAATTCTTCCATGTAGGATTCGATCTGATCCTTAGGGATAGCTGTGAAACCTACAAGAATCTTTCTACCGCGGATGTTCCAGGTTTCGAAGTTATCTTCGATAATTCCTTCATTACGCTTGCGAATACCGTCGCTAATATCCCGATGGTAATTCTTTAAAACTTCATGTGCTAAGAATGGAACTAATGTCTCATTCTCCTTTGGTGCCACGCCATTGTAGCTCTTCTTGTTACTGTAATCGTAATTTTTCTCTGCCATGTGGTTTTCCTCCTTGGGTTGACACGGAGGGAATTCCACATGTGCGATACATGAATATAGTTGGCCATTGCCATAGAGAGTTTCCTCCTATTGGTTGGCCAGCTTGTCCTATTCAGCTGGTTTGGTTATTTAGTTGTTCATCAGATTCAGATAGGACCGTTCTTGATCAGGGAACGCATCGTCTGATGGTGGGGCTTAACCCTTGATTGCATGATACAGCAAACGTTAAAAATGCCCGTTGAAGAAAGTTCAACGGGCTAAGAGGCGAGGAATGGAGCTTTTTGGAAGCTAAAAGACATAATTCTGTATGAAATTAAGATGTAAATGTTGAAGAAAGTTCACCAAAAATATTTTTCTCAATTGATATCACCACGCAAACACACACAAACTTATACAAATGATTGAAAATTGATATAAAATAATATATAATAAAAATTAGCTTAGTATATTTAGGAAAGGAGAACCTATGACTACTACCAATAATGAAGAAAAATGGATTGGAACAAATGAAGCTGCAGAATTTCTAGGAGTAAAGCCGGCAACAATTCGGGATTGGATTCGTAAAGGTAAGAATATTCCAAGAAAAAAAATTGGTAAGGCGTGGAAGTTCAAATATTCTGAACTTGAGGAATGGGCTAGAAGTGGTAAAGCTGCAAATAATTAAACAATCCCGCAATTTAGCGGTAGGAGGTAAAAATAGATGAATAAACAACAATTAGCATCTACAATTTGGCAGTCAGCCAATCAGATGAGATCTAAGATAGAGGCAAATGAATACAAGGATTATATTCTTGGGTTTATGTTTTATAAATATCTTTCGAATCGTGAAGTATCATTCCTGAAAGGGGAAAAATATTCCGATGAAGATATCAAAAAAATGACGGCAAACGATGAAAAACTTGTGAAGCACATTAGTGAAAACATTGGATACTTTATTGCTTATGAGGACTTGTTCTCAACTTGGCTTTCTAAAGGCGATGATTTTGATGTATCTGATGTACGAGATGCATTGAGTAATTTCGATACCAATATCGAGCCGACATATAAGAAATTGTTTGAAAATATTTTCAAGACCTTGCAAAGCGGTCTTTCGAAGTTAGGTGAGACATCAGCGAAACAGACAAAATCGATAAAAGCTCTTCTTAAGTTAATTAAAAGGATTCCGATGGATGGAAAGCAAGACTATGATGTTCTGGGATTTATTTACGAGTATCTCATTAGTATGTTTGCTGCCAATGCTGGGAAAAAAGCAGGTGAGTTCTATACTCCGCATGAAGTGTCCGTGTTGATGTCTGAAATTGTGGCTAATCATCTTAAAGATAGAGAGCATATTAAAATCTATGATCCTACATCAGGTTCAGGCTCATTGCTCATTAATATTGGAGCATCTATGGCTCAATATATCGAAGGCGATAATAAGATTGATTATTACGCGCAGGAATTGAAGGAAAACACATACAATTTAACACGTATGAATTTAGTTATGCGTGGGATCAGTCCAGCTAATATCAATGTTAGAAACGGAGATACGCTTGAAGATGATTGGCCGTTCTTCGAAAACGATGAAAACAAAGACGAAACATACAGGTTGGTCAGAGTTGATGCTGTAGTATCTAATCCTCCATATTCTCAGAAGTGGGACCCGAAAGATAAAGAATTTGATCCTCGTTTCAAGGAGTTCGGTGTTGCACCGAAGGCAAAAGCAGACTATGCTTTCTTGCTTCATGAATTATACCATCTTGAGGATGATGGCATTATGACTATTGTTTTGCCTCATGGAGTTTTATTTAGAGGCGGAGAAGAAGGAAAGATACGTGAGACTTTGATTGAGCGAAACCATATAGAGGCAATTATTGGTTTACCAGCTAATATTTTCTTTGGAACAAGCATACCTACAATTATCATGGTATTAAAAAGAACCAGAACTGATACAGATGTTTTAATTATTGATGCATCAAGAAAATATGAGAAGGTCGGCAAAAATAATAAATTACGTGCAAGAGACATTCGTGAAATAGTTGATACCTTAAAGGCAAGAAAGGATGTTGAAAAATTCGCTAGATTGGTATCAAAGGACGAAATACGTGAAAATGAGTATAATTTAAATATTCCGCGCTATGTAGATTCATCTGAAGAAGAGGAACCATGGGATATTCATTCGATTATGTTTGGAGGAATACCAAAGTCAGAAGTTAGATCATTTCAAGCATATTGGGAGGCTTTTCCTGGATTGTATGAAAAACTGTTCAGCGAGATATCTAATGATTATGTTGGTGTTGAAAGTGTTGATATACAAGGCGTAGTAGATGGATTTGAATCTGTCGAGGAATACATAAAAAAATATAATGATAGTTTTGATGGCTTTGAGGAGATGCTAAAGGATTATCTTATAGAAGATATTCTTGATGTTAATGCACAAAGTGTAAAGGAAATTGTATGCACAGAGATCTTCGATAGAACTGCCGACATAAAATTGATCGATCGATATAAGGCTTTTCAGATTCTTTCAGAAAACTGGGACACAATCGTTGCGGATCTTGAAATGATTCAAGGAGAAGGCTTTGATGCTATTTTTCAAGTGGAGCCTAATATGGTAATAAAAAAGAAAAAAGAAGATGAGGATGAAGTTACAGAAGTATAGGAGGGGTGGAAAGGACACATTTTGCCTTTTGATTTGGTGCAAGAAGAATTTCATCATGATTTATTATCTAAAATTAGGCAAAACGAGTTTAGATTAGCAGAAATAGATAATTTGTACACTGAGATATTAGAATCTCTGGAGGAAGAGGAATTAGAGTTAAGTATAACTAATGAAGATAAGAATGCTTTCGTGGCAAAAGAGGTTAAGGCTTATGTTATAGAGGCTTTAGCTGACTTTGAGAACCCTGAGATAAATGCCTTAAAGGAATACCTTGAACTTTCGTCAAAGAAAGACAAGGTAGCTTTTATAGAGGATAATTACGTAGTAAATTGGTCAATAATGTCTGCAAACAAGGATGGAACGTTTGGTAAGCCAGCAGTAAATGCCAGAATATTACAGTTGCAAATGGGCTATGAGTTTCCTGAAGAATTATTAGAAGCAAAAATGAAGCAAGTTATGCTTCTAATGGATGAGGAAAGTGAACTGAAAAAAACTGTTAAGAATCAAAAAAAAGAGTTAGAAAAAGTGACAATAGAAACAATTGAAACTCTTGGGGAGGAAGATGCATTACACCTTTTGGAATTAAAATGGATTACTCCTATACAGTCTGGCCTGGAAACACTACCAGGAGAGGTTATTTCATCAATGGTATCTGAAATTCAGGATCTTGAGCATAAGTATGCTACTACATATGCAGATATTGAAACTGAAAAAAGAAATGCCTCTAAATCTCTTATAGCAATGATTGGTAGATTGACTGGGAATGGCAATGATTTAAATGGTCTTGCTGAGTTCAAGAAATATATGGAGGAATAGTATGGATAAAGGAATAAAGGCTCCGGAGCTTCGATTTGAAGGATTCTGCGATTCATGGAAAGAGAGTAGTATAAGAGAACTTATAAGCTTTTACGAAGATAAAACCACGAAAGAAGATGAATACCCTGTTTTATCTTCAACAATGTCCGGGATATTTTTGCAGAAAGATTACTTTAATAATGAGGTTACAACAAGATCAAATGTTGGCTATAAGATTGTACCAAAGGGTTATATCACATATAGATCAATGAGTGATACTGATATTTTTCATTTTAATGTTCAAGATTTGATTGATAAAGGGATTGTTAGCCCTGCATATCCAGTGTTTGAGACAATAAGTGGAAATGTTGCAAATTTTTTAACAACATATATGAACGAGAATAGTGGTTTCAAAAGACAAATTGCTACTAATAAAGAAGGCGGTACAAGATATGCTCTTTCAGGGAAAAAATTAGCAAGTTTATCAGCAATTATTCCTCAATCTCCTGAGCAAGAAAATATAGCAGATTTCTTTTGTGTATTTGACGATATAATATCCAACTTACAAAAGAAGTTAAATAGAACAAAGGAGTTTAAGGCCGCTTGTTTACAAAGTTTTTTTCCTAAAAAGGGGGAATTGATTCCCGCAGTTAGATTTTCTGGATTCTCAGGAGAGTGGAAAAAATGCAAGCTAGAAGAATTTGGAACAGTACAGACATGCAAAAGAATATTTAAGGAGCAGACAACACCAAAAGGAGAAATACCATTTTTCAAAAATGGGCCAATTGGATTAGAACCAG